>Ga0181590_10000845_pt1 | contig 25278 bp, 21 predicted proteins | sample 071ome_34_FD_132446 | JGI IMG/M metagenome (GOLD analysis project Ga0181590, IMG submission 132446) | Coastal salt marsh microbial communities from the Groves Creek Marsh, Skidaway Island, Georgia - 071411BT metaG (megahit assembly) | ecosystem: Environmental > Aquatic > Marine > Intertidal...
CGAGTTTGGTGATTTCAAGGTTGGTAACTTCGTTACTATCTTCAACAGAACTGGTGCTATTAGTTTCGTTGGTACTGTTAGTATCTCCGAACTGTCCTCCATTAAGATTGTTGGTGGTGCAATCACTATTACAGGTTTCTCCGATGATGATAACCTGGGTGGCACATTTGCATCTGATTCACTGCTGCCAACACAGGCATCCGTTAGAGACTACATCTCCAACAACCTTGGTCCATACCTGAACCAACCATATTCTACCAACGCTGTTCCTTCTGCGCTGGTTCAGTTGACATCTTCAGGTAAGATCAACATTGACCAGATCCCTGCTCTGCGTCCTTTCAACATTACATCTGTCACATCTCAAGCAGAGCGTCTTGCTATTGAAGATGCTAATGCGGGTGACATTGCTATCGAGACAAGTGCAACTACATTTAGCGTTGCATCTGGTTCTGTCAATACTAGCACAGATGCAATTGCAATCCCTGGTCATGGAACAAATGATGGTGACCAATTAACATATGGTTCTGGTACTAGTGACATTGGTGGTCTTGCTGATGGTAATGTTTACTATGTTATCAAGGTTGATAACGATAACATCAAACTTGCCACTACCGAATCTAATGCAAATGGTGGCAGTGCAATTGATCTTCTCACGCAAGGCGCAGGTACACATACATTTACCACACAAGGCACTGCAATCTCCTACATCTTGGAGAATGACCTTGAAAGTCAGTTCTTAGCATTTGCACCTAACAGCAACTATTCATTCACTGTTAACGATATTCTCGTTGGTAGTTCTACAACTGCTCGTGGTACTGTCCAGTCATACAACGATGGTCTGATCTACAACTTTGTGATCAGTGATGGTGGTTCTGGATATACTGGAGACTTTGCACTCACAATCGGTGCTCCTGATGATCCAGGTGGTACACAGGCATCTGCTACTGCAAATGTCGTAAATGGTAGTGTAACTAAAGTTACTATCACAAATAAAGGTTCTGGTTACTACACCCAACCAACTGTACAGGTTCAGGTATCTCCTGGTGGTGCGGCAAATAACGCAAGCATTTCTGCACAAATTGAAGCTCGTGTTGATATTGATATTGCAAACAATATCAAGTTTGATGCTGGTGACTTCATTCTTGATCAGTCTCTTGCTAACGAAGGCACAGGTACGTATTCTCAGTCAGGCACAACTATCACAGTTAGTGAGACTGGGCATAACCTGTCCAACGTTGATCTTGTATATCTCGATTTTACGACGGGTGGGGCTTCTGATGGATTCTATACAGTATCTGTCCTCAACGCTAACCAGTATACAGTTACCAGCGTTAACAGCGGAACCCTGAGTGGTAATGTCAACAGAAAGAGAATTGTTGACCTTTCTAGAGCAATCAATACTTCTGCATCTAATGCTGCAAACTGGACACAGTTAACATCCACTAATATTGATGCATCCAATATTGTTGCTGGTACAATTGACCCAGAAAGAATGGCAGGTAAGGGTACTGCCAACTCTTACACATTCCTTAGAGGTGATTCTTCTTGGGAATATGCACTTCAATCTATCAGACCCACTACACAAGATGCTATTGTAATTAGTGGATCTCTGTCAGATAGTAGTTACATTGACACTATTACTATTACTGCTGGTGGTACAGGATATACAGATGGTACTTATCAGAACATCCCAATGGGTGGCGGTAATATCTCGATCTCTAGTGATAATGTTGCTCGTGCAACATACATCGTCTCTGGTGGCGTAATCATTAGTGCATCGGTAACTGACTCTGGTACAGGATACACTGGCAACTTCTCTGTTACTATCCCATCTGAACTTGGTGGTGGTACTGGAGCAATCCTGAACGCAGTTAAAGGTAGCATCAACCGCGCATTCGGTAATATTGAAATTGATATCAAGAAAGGTGATAACTTAACACCTGCTGCAACTGTTTATGGTAACTATGGTGTATTCCGTTTCCGTAAGGATGTTGCAAACCAAGCTGTTGGTAACCAAGATCAAGGCGGTTTCGTTATCGACAATAATGGTAACGTCGCTATCGACCAAGGTCCAGGTTCTGAACTGAATGCTGACAAACTTGATGGTAACCAAGGTTCCTTCTATCAGACAGCAAATAACATTCTGTTTGGTACACTTGATCCAGCACGTCTGGCAAATACAACCTACAACATCTCCATCTCTGGTACAGCAGATACCGCGAACAGAATCTTCAACGAAACTGCTGCACCTGGTTCCAATCCAGGACCTTCGCAGGCAACAAACGGTGTTGCTGCAGCACTTAGAAATAACGCTGCTACAGGTCTTAGCGATGGTGGCACCACACATGGTGTTGTCACATATAGAAGAGAGGCAACTGGAACTGCAACCACTCAGTTAGGTTTCACTGATAACAATAACCTTTATATCAGAGGTAACACTGGCGGTAACGCTGTGTATACCAACTGGGCGAAGATCTGGTCGTCTGCTAACGATGGTGCTGCTTCTGGACTGGACGCTGACCTGTTAGAAGGTAAGCAGGGTCTCTGGTATCAGTCTGGTTACAACGTTGGTGACACCCGTGCAGGGATCAATCATCCAATCGGTGATATGTTCTTGCCCGAAGTTCTTGGTCAAGACAAAATGGTCTTTGAGAACTTCTATGTCAATGATACTGGTAACAAGTACACCTTCTATGTACCAGATTTCCATTGCAGAACTGGCACTAGCGGTAACATCAACCCAGGTGGCACATATACTATCTACTCCGATGTCGGTGCAACCAATAACATTGGTTCTATTGTAGTTGATAGTGGTGCTTCAGGTGTCCAAGAATTAACTCACACAACAGGTGAGATTTATACTCTGGTCACTGGTACAGTTGCATTTGTTGGTGCTAACAGCAATGCTAACGTATATGTCTTTGGTCCTAACCCAGGTACCAAGTGGACAGTTTCTTCTTCCAACAAAGTTTCTAGCGGTTCTACCACAATCATCGGTCTTCGTGACGATGCTAACGGTGCAAAACTGCAGATTGGTAAGGCAGCAACTTCTACCACACCAACGATTGACTTTAGATCTTCTGGTCAGGCACCTGTCTATGACGTTCAGATGATCGTCTCTGGTGGTAATGCAAACAACGGCAATGGTACTCTCAGAATCAATGCTGGTGACCTTACCATTAATGGTAACACCATCTGGCATTCTGGTAATGATGGTTCTTCCTCTCAGTTAGATGCTCACTATCTTGATGGTTATACTCAGAGCACCAGTGCTACAGCAAATACGATTGCTCGCAGAGATGCATCTGGACACTTAACTGTTAATGATCTCACTGCCGACCAAGGGATCTTCACCAACAACGGTGCAGGAACCTTAAGTCTTGCAGATGGTAATGGTATTACAATTGGTAAGGTAGCAACTAACACTGCTACTTTAAGAGGTAAGCAAAATTCCGCTGTTGGTTACATCCGCTTTGGTACTGACAGCAATTCCTTTGGTTGGAACGGGACACATCTGTCTTACAATAACGTTTACTTCCGCAATGGTCGCATCGGTATTGGAGAAAGTAATCCAGGTTCAGCTCTTACTGTTGAAAATAATGCAGATGGTTTATTCTCATATGCTTCATTTGGTCATGGACAATCTGGTCGCGGTCGAATTGGTTTAGGTGGAAGTGGTGGTTCCCCATCTATCGCATTCACAGATACTGACAATGATAATGCTTGGGTCTTGGGTGCTGATGATGCCAACGTTTCTTGGTTCGTCATCAAAGGATTTGCTACTCCAGGTGGTGCTGCCTTAATTAACTCTCAAGGTTCTACTGGATCTTGTAACTTGGCAATCTATCAGGATACAGGTAGATGGTTTATCAACAAAGCAGGTTCTACTGGTGCTGGTTCTAGATTAAACGTTGGTGGTTCTATCGAAACGGACAGTCAACTTAAATCTACAGTTGCAACTGGTACTGCACCACTGTCAGTCAGTTCTACAACTAAGGTTACTAACCTGAACGCTGATCTGCTTGACGGTTACACTGCACTCAACCTCCCGTACTTGGGTGGTAGTGTTAACGTTTGGATTAATGATGATGGTGGTCAACCTAGATTCTACTTTGCCAACAACTCCCACACATACCTCAGAACTGGAGACAACTTCTACTTCAGATCTGATAACGATACCAGCATGGGTTCCATCGATGGTAACGGTGGTACTTGGACAATCTATGGTTCTGGTCAGAGCGAAAATACTCAGTCAACATATAGACTGGAAGTCCAGGGACAAAATGGTCTCAACATCAAGACTTCTTCCGTTGGAGTAAGTGGTGGTCAGAGAGAAGTTGTTCTTCGTGCCGATGGTGATAAGCAGTGGATCGACCGTTACGGTGTATTCAAGAGAAACAGGAATACAGTTGTAGAAAACGTTACGGTTGCCAATGGTGACAACTGCATGACCGCTGGACCTATCACTATAAATAATAACATCACCGTTACTATTAATGATGGCGGTTCATGGTCTGTGGTATAAAAAATGAGCACAATTACAGTACATGACATTCAAGGATTTAGCACTTACTCAAATAGAGTAAGGATTCCTAATGGTCATTTATTAGAAGTAGCTGGGCAAATGAAAGTGCCTACCCACACTACTTCAACTCGTCCCCCTTCAGAACTTGGAACTTTTGGTTTTAACACCGAAACCGAAGAACTTGAAGTCTATATCACTATCGGTGGTACAAACCAATGGTATGCAATCACCAAAGCTGCACCTGATGGTTCATCTCAAGATAAAGCTGCAGCATCTGGTTATCAGTTGATTCAGGACTATCCCAATATATCCGCTGGTTTGTATTGGATCAAGTCATCTCAGATGCCTACTGCTCTTCAGATGTACGTTGATACTGCAGAAGATGGTGGTGGATATGATTTTTACTATACAACTAACGGACCTTCTGTCAGCTATGTGAACAGCACAAATGCAGGTTCTAGTGTCGGTTTAAATCTCGTATTTCCAAGATCTAAGTATCATTGGAGAGCAATGTCTAGAGCTGCTAGTTACTTTGATAGTGGTAACCACAACTCATACTTTGAAAGCATGTATGCAATTCATAAAACAGGTGGTGGTGGAAACTTCACTGGATGTATTATGAGATCATCGCAGTATGGTGGAAACAACTGTGGTAGCTGGCAAGTTCCAGATAATGGGAAGTGGTGGGCAAGAGATAACACTCACTCAGAACCCAATGGTGACTATACTGGATATGGTCTCTTATCAATGTATGGTGGTAACAGAAACGCCAACAACCTTAATGCTTTGAGTAATATTGGTTTCAATGATGGCGGTGCATACAGCACTGGAAACCGATATCTTTTGTCAACAAATGCGAAACCCTAATTTATGAAACTGACTTTTGACGCGAATAACACTAAAGTATACGATAACATTCTAGATAAAGAACAATTCGATAAACTATTCGACTTTATGAACTTTATTCCGATGGTTCATAAACGTTCTCATGGTGAATGGAATCGTGTATGGGGGTTTAATGATGGTGAAATTCTTCATGCCAACAAATATGTTTGGACTAGGAACGCTACTAGGAAATTCGCTTACCCAGAAGATTGCTTGACGCCATATTTTGAAGCTGTCAATAAAGCAATTGAAGAATCTGGTATGTGGTCCGAAGAAGAGAAAAATGAGATCACTACAATTGTAATGACCCCATATATCTGGCCACCTGGAACTGGTCTGAGTTGGCACAATGATAGTAACTATCTGGGTGCATTTACATTTTACTGTCATCAATATTGGTCTCCTGAATGGGGTGGAGAATTTATGACATGCGAAGCAAATGACTATATTTTACCAGATAAAAAAGATGTAAAGTGGAAAGTATTTGACAACCAACCTCTGTATGATGTTATCCTGGATGAGGGTGTAGGAAATTACATTCAACCCAAACCCAATCGCTTAGTCCTCAATAAAGGAGGTCCAAAAGGAATTCTACATAAGGTAAATAAAAGTACAGTAAACGCTGGTCCAAGAATTACCTTACAGGGATTTATTAGGTCCAAAGGTATTGATGATGATTGTTGTTCTGAGTGAGTATTATGAAGCATGAATTGAGAGAATTTTTTCCCAAAGTCTTGGGAATTTATCATCCAGATGGTGACTTTGAGCATCATACGATCAAAGAAACTTGCGAAAGAATTAAGCAAGAAATTCCAGAAGGTCATGAAGAATGGAGTTTTAATTTATTTGATAGAGAAAATCTTTGCCATTATTACAATCAATCAAACTCATCCATACTGGATGTAGATCCAGTTTTTGTACCATTTGAACAATGGTTGAAAAAATGTGCTCATCATTTTATGACTGAGATTCATAATTATGTTTTGCCAGGTGGACCTGATGATTTGTTTGTCAGTGATTGTTGGATGAATTGGTGCCGTAAGGAAAGAGCGGCACAGATTAAACACAATCACAATAATTCTTTGATCTCTGGAACTTACTATGTAAGCAGAGAAGATTATGTACATGCTGGTCTTGACTTCTTCCAAACTTGTCCAGATTTGCATCCATCTCTCACTCACATGAAGCAATGGGACAACGTTACTAAATACAGTAGGCAAACTGAACAGTTTTATCCTAGTGAGGGTACTCTCTTGCTGTGGTCATCTGAACTTTATCATGGTTATGATGGAACCGTGAATTTGTGGGATGGTAGAACTACCATTTCTATGAATTTTGTTCCTAGTGTTATAGATAATGGTAAGTATGCCTACGCTATCGATACCGATAGAACAAGGTATCAGAATCAATTCGCTAATAAAGATGGAATTTCCTAGACTAAGATCTGAATTTCGTGACTGGCAGAATGAAATGAATGCTAAGGTCTCCGAATATGTAGATGGAAGGCAGATGTCCTATCCATCTATAGAAGAGCAGCTTGATTTGCTATTTCATGATATTGAACATGGCACTTTAGATAGTAGCGGTAAATTCTTTAGAGCAATTGCTGCAGTAAAAGCATCTGTCGCAAAACCATCTTGGATTGAAGAGTATAAAAATTATGATTTCTCCAAGGAGACTTTTGAAGAAGATCTCGACTGAATGACAAACAATGGCATCTAGAATCAAAGTTGATGAAGTAACTAACTTAGCTCAGTCGGGAGCAGTATCGTTTCCGACGGGTGGTGCTAGTTTTAATGGCAACGTTACAGTTACTGGTAACATTGACTTCACTGGAAACCTGTTACAAAATGGTTCTCCATTTGTAACTCTACCCCAAATGGATGTTAACAACATTGGTGCCGTCTTAAGGTCTGGTGGCACTACTGGAGTTGCATATTGGGATGTTAGTGGTGAAGGTTCCCAGGTTGGTGCCTCTCAAGCAAAGTATAAAGCTGGTTTTGACATCACTAGAGGATACACCTGCTGCGGATATCGCGGTGGTAGCTCCTGGAGAAATGTCAATAGACTTGTACATGCTACATTTACTCAGACTAACCTCGGTGACTTGTCTAACTGGTCTGGTGCATACATTGATGGCAAACCCAGCGCCAGTATGAATGGGTACATTTTTGCAACTGGTAACTCTTGGGATGCTACTACTTCTCAGGTTTCCAGACTGAACATGGCAACTGAATCTAATGGAGGTGCTGCAGCAAGCATGTCATCCACTAGAAACAGATGTACAACTATGTGTAGGGACTTTGTTTACGCATATGTACATGGTGGTGGTAGTAACTCCAGCAACACAGTTAGATACAATCTTTCTACTGAAGCAAGTAACAACTCAACATCTCACCCCAACGGTTCGCAAAACAACCCAGCGGGAGGTCAAGGTGCTACGGTAGGTTGGATTAGACAATCTGGTGCTAGAGCATTCAACTTTTCAACCGAAACTTATTACGCTTGGGCAGATAGCCCAGGAACTGACGGTTCCAACAAAACTCTTTCTAGTAGGAATGGTTTTGCATATTGGAACACTGCTGGTGGATATCGTACTTCTTCTGACTGGCATGTAAGAGATTCTTACACTGGTGGTCGCATGGCAAATGTCAGCAAAAATGGAATTACCACAGGTGAGGAATCGATGCACACTGGCAACGAATATGGATTTATTTGTGGTCAGTATGATGGAAACCAGAACAATAACGGATATCTCTTTAGATACGCAAGTCACTCGTTCCAAAGAGATTCTAGAATGGACAGTCTTGGCACTAGTGGTAGAGCATCTGCTGCTGGTATTGAGTATGGAACTTTGATGTACGGTTACACAGGAATGTAAAATGAGGAAGTATTACTTAGCAAGAACTTGCCCATACATCGATAAACTCACAACAGTAGATCTGATGTGGAACATGTATGGCGTTTCTGTCTTTTCTATTGAAGAGCAGTGGAAGAGAGATCTAGTATACCTCACTGGTTCCTGTGAAGAAATCAGTGAAGATGTAGGACGTTGGGGAACCAAACACTTTGGCGAAATTCGCTTGGAAGTGAAGGTTACCGACGAAGACCCTCTGTCGGAAGATGAAGAATATTCCATCTCTCAACAGGGTGCCAAGGTCAAAATCAAACTTCCACAAGAACGTATCGACGCAGCAATTACGTTCATGAAACTTTCTGCCAAGTTGGTAATTGAAGATCAGTATGATCGTAAATTCTTATCACTCAAAGCAGAAGAATCTAAACTTGAGCAATATCTCTGGGGAACTCAAGTCAGAGAAGCAAATAATTTAGAGGGTTCAACACCCATACTAAATAGTATTGCTGCTGCAAAAGGCATTGAAGTTGCTGAAGTTGCTACAAGTGTTCTTGCAGGACATAGCAAATTCAATGAAAAAGTCAACGCACTCTATAAAGAGATGCTTGACATAAAACAAGAATTCAAAGCAGCTGCTACAATCAAAGAGTTAAACGTTCTCTGGCAGAAATATATGGGCATCCCAATGCCTAATGCACAGTCTGTAGAGAGAAGAGAAGTTGAGGAAGACAAATTCACCCCAACACCTGTCACACCTGGTTTGCAATTTTAATTAAAAAATGATTACATCTGATGCGATTGAAGCCTTCGTAGAAGGCAACATGGATTATGGCATGACCCATGAACAAATTAAAAACTTTGTAGTCAACTCTCATGTCACCGACAAGCGTAAACTTCGTCAAGTCTTAGTTGAGGTTGAGAGGCGCAACCATGACCGTAAGAAAGTCTATATGGACATGGAGCGTAAGCAAATTGAAATCGATCGTCTGCGAGAACAGTTAGAAGTAACTGAGGACAAGTATAGTAGACGTTTGATGGAAATTGACATCGAAGAGTTTACTTTAGATCTTGGCAAATTTCAAGTAACGCTGCATCAATATGATAATGAGATGCAAGCTTTCATGGACTGGATCAATAAACATTACGGGTCCATGGAAGAAGTCGTCGAAGATGCAAAATACAGTGAAGATGATGAGCGAAAGTATTGGATCGCTCGTATGGGCAAACAAGCAGCAATGGATGTTTACTGCACTGGACGGATCGGTGTTGGCAATCTAGATTCTATCGCAATGATGCGTGAAGAAGATCAGTATGCTACACTCAATGTAGCAATGCAGTATTCTGGTTTGCTAAATGCTGGTATCGGCAAAATTCAAGGTGAGTTGAAACCTCAACTTGATAAAATGATGATGGATGGAACTGCTCCCCGCATCCCAACGTTTGAGGGTATTGAAGAAAGTCTCAACCTCAAACTTTTTGAAAACTTGACAGGATCTAGTGATGAACAAAAGAGTCTTCAGTCTACCGATAAATCCTAAACTCGATGAGGAGTTTGTCGAAGGGACGTTCATCCCATTCTTAAAAAAATATAGGGATTATATATTCGATCTCTATTTTACATGTCGCATTCCTCCATTCATGCAAGATGCAATGGGGGATTGCTTTCGTGTAAATGAATTGGTTGGAACATCTGCGATGTATATTTCTTCGCAAACAGATATTCCACTATCTGCTACATTTAATAATCTATATGTAAGACCAGATCAAAAAAATTTAGATACCTGGATCAAAAGTTTTAGACCATATTATGATGCTGGTGTTAGAGTTGTAACTCTTCCCCACACTACATGGGTATCGACTGGGCAGATCCAAATGGAATATCCAGAACTCTTTATCAAGAACACTATTCTTCGCGAAGTAACCAGAGCGAATGAAGTTGTTGCTTTAGCAAAAGCAGGTTTCCATTATGTGAATCTAGATAGGGATTTGATGAGAGATCATCAACAACTAAAAGAAATTAGAAGAGCAAAGGAATATTGCGAGCGTATTGGAAAACCAGTAAAACTTTCCATGCTTGTGAATGAAACATGCTGGGGTGGATGCCCTATCATGCCAGAACACTATCATTACAATAGCACAAGAACTGGTGATGATCCGATCTTCTTTGCAAGTCCTATTAGTAGAGTTTCTTGTTCTACTTGGGATGTAGAGCATCCAGAGTATGACTTGAAGCAAGCAAATCTTCCCCCATGGAAAAGAGATTGGGAAGAGATGTTAGATCTTGGTATTGATGTATTTAAGATGCATGGTAGAGAAAGTGCCATGCGTTTGCAGGAAAGTATGGACCTTATCGAAAGATGGGCGAACAATGAAGAATACATGTTCCCTGAGTATAAGAAATATCAGGCAGAACTCCAGATGAAAGAATCTCCCATCAATATGTGGAGAGAAAAAATTAAAACTTGCAAGTTCGATTGTTGGGATTGCAACTACTGTGAAGCAGTCGTAGATTCTCACATGAAGAAAACAGATCTACGTGTACATCCGCATGTGGAAACTTGTGTTGATGCATTTGAGAACTCTGGTAAATATCTTTCTAATCATACATCCACACCAGTTCCTGGTTTAACTTCACCTAGAGTTAGACATTTTCTCAATAATATATGCTCACAAGAGGGTGCAGTTTACCTTGAGGTTGGAGTGTTTGCAGGATCTACTTTCTGTGCAGCAATTGAAAATAATGATATGGTTGCAGCATACGCAAATGACAATTGGACACAACCGAATTTGCAACCAGAAAGAGAAGATTTAGATCTTGATGTAACTGGTGATATGGAAACTTTCATATCTAATGTAGAGAGGGTATCTTCAAATCTAGACTTTGACATTAGCGTACTGGATGGAGATGCACAGTCTTTAGATGCATCAAATTTTCAGCACAAAGTAAATGTAATTTTTTACGATGGTGACAATGATCCATCAGTTATGTTCCAGTTCTTTAACAACATGGATCAATATACGGATAGTGTATTTACTTTGATCATAGATGATGCAAATATGCAGTCCAATGTTCAGGTCACAAAAGAGTTTGTAGAATCTAAAGATTGGAAAATTCTGTATGAAAGAGAACTATTAAACGATGTGGAAGATGATGCTATGTGGTGGAACGGGCTTTATGTCTTAGTGTTGTCTAAATAGAATAGTTACTAGGCACCGTTATAAATGTCAACGTTAAACGTCAGTGACATCACCGCTAGTAAGCTAGTCACTACTGCAGGTGGTGTTAAATTATCATCCCACTCTGGTCCCAACAACTATCCGACTGGTGAATCGGGATTGATGATTTATGATTCTGCTTCTGCAGATATCAAATTTCATAATGGTAGTACGTGGGGATCTCCTGGCGGTAGCACCATTGCATCTGGAGATAGAAGCAGTAGACCATCATCACCAGACGAAAGTAACGTTCGATATAATACCCAAGATGGTCAAATTGAGTATTTCTTCAAGAACGAACACTCTAACCAAGGCAGTCAAGTCTGGGCACCTGTAGGTGGTAGAAACTTGGTTTGTTGGACTGAAAGGAAAGACGGCTGGAGTAGTATTGATATGAAGTGGGGACCAGGTAATGGTGCCTCCACAGGAGGTTACTACAACTCCTATGAAATTATCATGAACTTCTACGAACCTGGTGGTGGTAATGGTGAATATTACATTCGCTTTATCGACGCAAACGGCAACGTAGATTCCAACGGTGGTAGATATTTCTACATGGTTTCTGGATGGCACGCAAATGATGGTAGACCACGAGCAGCATCTGGTACTGGAGGTAGATCATACTTTGCAATTACTGCCCAGGACGGTAGTTATGAACTCCAGTCAAACGGAGAATCATCATACACTGCTCATGTATATGTGAGTAACACTCCAAACTCCAGTACAGCAAACTACTGGTCCTACTACATGTTTGGTGCTGGAGGAACAGAACAAGCGGGAGGTGAGTACCATGGTGGTGGTGTTTGGCGTGGTGCTCAGAGAAAAGGTAACACAGGTTATCCATTAGGTGGATTTAGAATTTATAGTAACGTCGCAGCAAGAAGTGTAACTAATGGTTGCAACTTTGCATGTGCAGTATATGGCACTATGCCATCTATTAGAGATTATCCAGAAGCAGGTTCTTACATCAACTACTAATCATGGACACACTAAGAGAAGTAAGTAGAGAAGAGTGGTTAGCCCACTATAGAAATAAAGGTGATGTTCCAGAAGACTACACCCATGTGGAAGCTGATGGAACGGAGAGACCCTGGACAGAAGAAGAGTGGGAGGATATGATCCTCGAACACCGCAGACATCCAGATCTCGATGGAAAAGATCTCTCTTACATTGGTAAAAGAAGAGAAGAGTATCCAGATGAAACTGAACAACTTGGTGTTATCTGGTCTATTCTTGCAAAACTATCAGAAGATGGTGTAGACATTGGCGACGAAGGTCGTGAATGGGTAAAGTTATTCAAAGATATCAAAGCGAAGTATCCCAAACCTGATTAATTATGGATCTATTTGTTACTAGAGTAAGCGACTTTCAAATTCCAGATATTCACTTACTCTCTGATCATATTATCCCACATCTACTAGAAGAAGAAAAAACCATTGAACGCCAAGGTGACGCATATTCCATGCGTGGCAAAACTGGCTATCATTCTAGAGATAATCTTTGCGGCATTGATGCTGAGTGGTCAGAGAACCTAAAGTTGGTTATCCATGCCATGATTCAAGAACATGCTGCAAATGAAGATCGAGCAATCCCCCCTGCCCACTTGTGTAGGATTGCATGTTGGGGTATGATTATGAGAGAAGGAGATCATTCTGTATTTCACAATCATCCTAACGCACGCTATAGTGGTGTTCTCTATCTTAAGGTTCCAGCAGGTTTGGAAAAGAAGGAAGGAGAGTTAGTGTTTGTAGATCCTAGAACACAAACTAGGGTTGGTAAATACTATGATCACCATGTTTTCCATAGAATCCACCCAGTTCCTGGTGAAGGATGGGTCTTTCCAAATTGGTTAGACCACTATGTAGAACCACATTTCTGTGAGGGTGAACGGATATCACTATCATTCAACCTCGTTGACATGTAATAAATACCTCAGTTGTTATTTAAAACTATGACTACAGAAGAAATGGTGAAAGACTTCACCGATCAGTTGAAAGAACAGAAGGCAACAATCGTTGAATTGGAATCTGCCCTGAAAACTAGAAAGGAGCAAGTGCTTCGATTGGAGGGTGCAGTAGAAGCACTGAACATGACAATCAAGGCAGCAGAAGATGGCGATAAAGAAGTCGAGTGAACTGCGTCAGCAGGAGCACGTCAATTCTACACAGATAGCAGTTCCATTTGATGGAACTGCAGAGACGTGCCCCTACAAGACGGGTGATGAATATCAAGGTAGACCAATTGTTGCGATTGGATTTACCAAAAACATTTATGGTCATCACTACCATTTAATTGTTGAGCGGGATAAAACTCATTTGAGAACAAAGTTTGTTTTCGATGACAAACACGATCTCAAGTTTACTAAACCAGTCGAAAGAATGGCTAAAACTCCCGACATTCGTAAATACTTGCCAAACCCTGCTGATGCCAACAGAACTTAGAGCATGGACAAACGGTGATCTAGATAAGATTGTAACAAAAACAGATGGATACTGGGTGGAGTATTCAGATGGCACACGTTTACTCGATGTGCAATCTGGAAACTCCGCTTATATTTTAGGGTATGGAAATCAAGAAGTATTGAACTCCCTGAATTCCGATGTCAATTTTGTTAGAGGAAACCGAGGAGAGACCTGTGAGTTAGCACAGAAAATGGTCAAGCATGTATGCGAGACTGGTAACTGGGACGTATTGTCCTGGGCAATCTCTGGTTCATCTGCAGTAGAATCTGCAATCAAGATGAACGACCAATACTGGGGAAATCCAGAAAATTACATCGTTACATTTACACCTAGTTTTCATGGTACAACATTTTTATGTCGTGCCATGGGTGACGATGATAACTATGTGAAGAGAATTAAAAAAGTACCGACACCTCTGTGGAAGAAAAAGGAAGATCAGATTTCTGCAGAAAGAAAGTCGTTTAAATATTTGCAACTCTTACTCAAGACATATAGGGGTAAGGTAGGTTGTGTTGTGATGGAAACTCTACCTTGGTTGAAAGGTGGTATACCCTGGTCACCATCCTGGTGGAAGATGGTTAGACATCTCTGCGATGAAGAAAACGTATTGTTAGTTGTTGATGATGTTGCTTGCTGTTGGGGTAAGTCTGGTCATTGGCACGGATGGCAAAAGTATGGTATGCAACCAGACATCGCTGCATTGGGGAAATCATTAACTGCTGGATATACTCCTTTAGGATGTTCTGTCGCTAACAAAAAAGTTGGCGATGTAATTAGAAATAAAGATTGGGAGTTTGGTCATACTTGGCAACCAACTATGACAGGAATCAAAGCGATGAGTAAAGTCGTAGAGATTATCGAGAGAGAAGATCTATTTTCTCTCACATCTCACATTGAGTTCTGCCTCAAAATGGTTGCGGAAAATTTATTAGATAGAAAGTATATTACATCATATAGATGTAGTGATCTTTTCCTGTCTTTAGATCCACAAGAAAAGTATATGGATGCTAATGGAGATCTCAGTATGGAAGCATTTATGAAGTCTGGGTTATCTCTTACTAAGACTAGAAATGGATCTATTAGAATAATTGCTAACTTCAGATCAGATGCAATCTTTTTTGAGCAGATGGAAAAACGTCTTATCAAGTTCTTCCAAAGGCAATAGTATAAATACACCTGAGGGTATAATTGAGATGGCGGATGAAAACGGCACTCGTCAGGGTATCTGACAACTATGATCTAGAGACGGCGAAATCTGATATCCTGGAGAGATTCGGATACTTGACGTTTGATAAAATGTTCCCATCTTTTAAGATGATTACATTTACTTGCGATGATCAATATCAACTCTTAACGGAAACTTCAGTCAGAGCACTTCCATACATCCAAAGATTTCGTTGGGATGCTGAGGATAAGTTCTCTTTGCATCCAGTAGAAGATGGTGCAACTGCAACTATTGAGACCAATGGAGAATTTTCCCTCAACTCCGAAGGTGGTCTAAATGCAGTTACTAATACTAGGAACTTAACTGGCAGTGGATCTGGAACACTCTACGTAAAAGTCCAGAACATTGGTGGTCTAAACTTTTATGTGTTCTCACAGACCCAAGGTGGAACTTATAGTAGGTATTCTTCATTTAGCGGATTTGTACAAGGCGCTACCTATACATTTGATACTAGTGATGTCAGTAATGCCACTCACCCATTCAGATTGTCAGAAACTCCAGACGGTACTTGGACAACTGGAGGAACTGAATATACTGCAGGTGTAACAGTTAATGGAACTGCAGGTAATGCAGGATCTTACACCAGAATTGTTGTAGGTACAAGTACACCATCAGTCTTCTATTATTATTGTACCAATCACCCAGGTATGGGAAGATATCAGGTTTCACCTGATAGATTTGGAACCTTTAATATTCATGACTATTGGCACCTGGATAGAATCACAAAGCAGGATAGGCAATATTTAAATGGAGAGTTCAGTACGACCGTCGATGGTGACACAGTAGACATCTATGTCATTGACACTGGTGTCCGTGGTGCAAGTAGACCTACGGGTAACAATGCGGCTCTACATCCAGAACTATTTGATCCAAACTTTGTATCCGATCTTAATGGTACATCGGAACAACAAAACTATAGGCTATTTGAAGTTGCAGGATATACATCTCCTTATAGCACAAATGAAGATGACAATGGTCATGGTACATACTGTGCTATCTGCTCTGCAGGACGAACAGCAGGCGTTGCAAGAGAAGCGAAGATCTATGCCCTAAAAGCATTTAGCTCAGGTCTCAGCGCTTCCTACACCGCTATCCTGGACGCCTATCAAAAGGTCCTTGACCACAATACAAGTGGCAATGCAAACTACAAAGGCAACACAAGAGCAGCAGTTATCAATGCTTCTTTTGGACCAACAATTCCTTCCCAAAACTATCCTTACGTAGAACTTAATGACGCTGGCAATGACAGCGGTACTGATGAAGAGATGCTCGATGATATGGAGAGCACTCTAGTTGCAGCAAATATCATGCTGGTTAGATCTGCTGGCAATGGATTCAAAAACAGCAGCGATGCATTTGCTGGTCCTCTGATGGGCAAAGTTGTAGCTGGTACAAGAACTGCTGGTTACGCTGATGCCACATCTACAGGTCAGATCAACAATGTAGATGTCAACCAAAATAAAATTTCTGTTGGAGCATCAACTTATAATGATAGGTGGGCAGACTTTTCCAACTATGGTTCTGGTGTAACTACAGTTGCTCCAGGTTCAGGCATTTTAGTACCACGGTACGATTGGACTACTAACACTCCATACAACAGTACGTCTAATTATACCACAATCAATGGTACCTCATTCTCTGGTCCTATTGTTACAGGTATTATTGCGGCATGGGCAGATAGTAATGGATACACTCTGACAACAAATACTCTGACAGCTCTGTCTAAGAGCTTCATTAGAGGAACTGGTAGCACTGGTGATATTACAAAAGGTGCACACGTAAATTATCCAACAAATAGTATTGTAGATAAAAAACTACCAACAGATCCATTTGCAGTAACTGCAAGTTCTGATCTGGTTGTTATGAGTTTTAACCCTGCAGATTCTAGTTACTTCCTGAATAACGTTGGACAACAGTTACAATTAAGAACTAGTAGTGGTTTGACCTCACTCGTTCTTGGCGGAGTATCTGCAACTACTTTCAATATCACTGTAACTGCACCGTCAGCATCTGCATACAACTTATCTGGTACAGATAGAAGTGGAAACATTGCAGGAAATAATGTAGCGGTAACTTGTAATGTAGGTGATACTCTTAATTTTAACCTCAGTGGTGTATCTGCTACACACCCATTCTATCTTAGAGATAGTAACGGTGGTCCAAACGTCAGCACTCCTGCTGCTACAGGTCAAGGTTCTACGGGCACTGCAACTGTCTCTTGGACACCAAATACTCCAGGAACGTACTATTACCAGTGTGGTGTCCACTCCGTTATGATTGGTAGCATTACAGTTACCAACACTGGATCTGGTATTGATATTGTTTCTGAATCTCAGGAAGGGTGGTTTACTATCCAGGCACAAAACGCCGTAAACAATACACTCACCATCCGAACATCAGGTGCTACTCCAAGTTCTACCACAACTGGTGGTGGTGCAAATAATTATGCTGCTATCATTAAGTCCGCAGATAAAAGTCATGAAGCACAAGATGGTGTAGTTGCGACAGGTGTAACTTTAAGATCTCAAACTGATACACAAGAAGGGCAAGGTACAGGTTCATACACAAACGTCAAATATATCCCAGTAGATACTGGTGTTGACTTTGAACCTACATCAACCGCCGATAATATCACAAAGTCTCTTGGCGCATTCTATCCATTTATTGATACAACCATCACCTGGGCGACTGCTGCAGGAACTATTGGTGGATCTGGATATAACAGCGGAGATACTGTCAATATAGATCTTGGTGCATCCGTTTTAAGAACATTTTCAAATGAGCCAGTTTTTGAAAACTACGTGCTCTCTGGAGATTCCATTGGCGCTAGTGGTCTTACCTTCAATACTTCTACTGGTATATTATCTGGTACTGTTACTGCCGATTACCTCGATACCACTTTTAACATCACAGTAACAGAGCAGACTACACAGAATGCTCGATCATATAGTTTCACTACTTTAGGAACGGGTGTTCTTGTCACAATTACAAACCAACCTACTGCCGCTAGCGTAGAAGCAGGATCTGGTGGGACAGCAACATTCGGTCCAGTTGCTGGTACAAGTTCAGACGGATCTACCATTACGTATCAATGGCAAGTTAGTCAGGATAATTCTGCCTGGTCTAACGTTACCAATACTGATGGTTATAGTGGAGCAACTACGGCAACACTAACAGTAGATGATGATTTTGCAAAAAATGCATATTACTTCCGTTGCGAACTCGATACGAATACTGCAGTTTCTCCATCATATACAAACTCGGTACAACTAACAGTATTCCGTGTCATCACCGTTTCTACTCAACCAACAGATCAACAACCAGTAGCACCTGCTGCAGCAACATTTACAACTGCTGCTAGCACATTAGATAGTGCATCAGTCAGCTATCAGTGGCAAAAGCAAGAGGCAGGAACTTCTACTTGGTCAGATATTGGTGGTGCAACTACTATATCCTATACAACAGGAACTACATCATATGATGCAGATTTTGGTGATAGCTATCGTTGCAGATTAAATGCAACTGGTGCTACCCAAACATTTACAAATGCTGCATTGTTGAATGTAACTAGAACTATCAACATTACATCTCAACCAACTAGCACAACAGGTGCAATCGGAGGTACTAGAACATTTGGTGTTGCTGGTAATACTTCAGATAATGATGCTGGAGATATCACTTATCAGTGGCAGAGATCTATTACTCAAGGTTCTTCCTGGAGTGACATCAATGGTGCTACTGCATCTTCATACACAACACCAGCATTAGATTCTGCATACGATAACAACCAATTCCGTTGTTTGCTTTCTGCCCCAGGAGCAACCACTGTTCCATCCAACGCTGCAACTTTACAAGTTGAGACAGTAACTCCTATTGTTACAATACAACCTTCAGATGCAACTGTAGACGAAGGAACTACTGCTACGTTTACAACTCTTGGTGACACCACAATGACACCAATCGGCGGTAACGCTGCATCCTCTTCGTTCGATACAGAATCTTTCACCACTCCTAGTGGTGGCGGTGGCAATTCTGATGAGCAATTTGCTGGTGGTTTTAGTGATCATGAGCCTAATGTCACATACCAATGGCAGAAGTCTGATGATGCTGGTGCTAACTGGTCTGATGTTCCAGGTGCAACTAATGCATCATACACAACAGGAACTCTAACATACGCTAACGACAACCAAGATCAGTATCGTTGTGAAATTGATGCTGTTGGCGCAGCAAGTCCCGCTTATACAAATGCAGCAACTCTAACTGTAGAGAGAACTCTCAGCATCCAGACAGATCCTGCAAACCAAACTGGTAATGAGGGTAGCACATCCACATATAATGTAACTGCAACTCAAAGTAGTGGTACTCCTACCTACCAATGGGAGAGATCGGATGATGGTGGTGCTAACTATAGTCAAATTGGTGGAGCAACATCTGCGTCATATACGACACCTACACTGGTCTATGCTGACGATAATAATGATCGTTATAGAGTTGTAGTTTCTCTGGTTGGTGCAGCATCTAGTGTTACATCAAATTATGCAACTCAAACAGTTCTGCGTGTAATTAATATTACCACGCAACCACAAGACATTGCAGTTATTGAGGGTGCTACAGCAACCTTTAATATTGCTGCAACAATCACTAGTGATTCTATTACATACCAGTGGCAAATCTCAACCAATGGTGGCGGTGCATGGTCTAATATCAATGGTGCTAACGGAGCATCGTATACTACACCTGCTACAACATATCCAACTACACCATCAGAACAATTCCGTTGTGTTCTTACCAACCCTGCTGCAACAACAGTAACTTCTGTAGCAGCAACTCTGACAGTTAATGAATCTGAATTTGTATCTGCACCATCTCAGGTAACTCCTTTCGTTGATCCAGATACGAACAGAACTCTTTCTAGACAACCAGTTATCACGACAAGCGCGTTTGTCTCTGAGTATGCTGGGTCCACACACTTCTCTAGTTTCTGGAGAATTAGAAGAACTGCAGATAACGTAACTGTCTACGATACTGCTGCAACGTTTGCCCAAGGTGATACTGGTAACAAAACTAGCTTTACAGTTTCTGGTGGAATTCTAGATTTTGATACTGCATATTATGTGCAAGTCAAGTTTAGAGATAACAATGGTCTTGAGAGTGCTTACTCTACTCAAGCAAACTTTACTACACCATTTGTCGATCAACCAAACATTCAGACCATTACACCAGCATTTAATCCAACAGTTAATGTTGATGCTGCACAGATCAAGTCTGGTTATGTACACACCTCTAGTGATTGGCAGTTCTCACCAAATAGTACATTCTCCAGTATTGTACACCAGTCCCTTGGTAACACTGCAAACCTTACATCATATACACTTCCAAACAGTGTAAACTTGACCGCTGACACTACATATTATGTACGCATCAGATTCAACGTCAATCCACAGTAAACATGGCACAACCTAGCACCAGGCAGGAACTGATTGATTACGCTCTGCGTCAACTCGGTGCACCTGTATTAGAAATCAATGTCGATGATGATCAGATTTCTGATCTGGTAGATGACGCTATCCAGTATTACAATGAGCGTCACATGGATGGTTATATCAGAACCTTCCTGAAAGTTCCTATGTCAGAGGTTGTTATTGACACCATGACTACGGATACTGATACAACTGTTACTAATGCAACATCAGCAGGTACCAGTATTACGTATAAAACTCAAAACAACTATATCAAACTTCCAGACTATATCACAGGCGTAGTCAAAGTATTTGATTTTGTTTCTAAGAACGTTACTAATTTGTTTGACGTTCGCTATCAGTGGAGACTGAATGATCTTTGGGATCTCACAAATACAGAGATCTTAACTTATGAAATGGTCAATCGCAGATTAGAAGATATCTATTTCTTACTTGAAGGTCAGAAGCAAATTAGATATCAGATGCGTGGTGACCGTTTGTATCTCGACATCGACTTTAAAGAAGATGTTGCAGATGGAGACTTCTTAGTTCTCGATTGTTATCGTGCAGTTGATCCATCTGACTTTGCTGCAGTATACAATGATCTTTGGGTCAAGCGTTATCTTACTGCATTGATTCGTAGACAATGGGGTGCCAACTTAATTAAGTTCCAGGGAGCACAGCTGCCTGGTGGCATCACTATGAATGGTGAATTTATTTACAATGAGGGCAAAGAAGCAGTCCAGAAACTTGAGGACGAAATGCTTTCTAGTCATGAATTCCCACCAATGGATATGATCGGATGAGAAACGTATTCTTCACACACGGCACTCGCAACGAACAATTCCTCCAACAGAACCTTGTGGAGGAATATCTTAAGATGTTTGGAATGGATATTCTATACATTCCCAGGCAACTTATTAGAAAGGATGGCGTGTTCAATGAAGAAATCATTTCTGAGTTTGACGATTCATATATTATTGAAGCATACCTAGAGAACAATGAAGGATTTCAGGGTGGCGGTGACTTACTGACTAAGTTTGGAATCAGACAAACAGATGAGATTACAATGGTGATCTCACAGCAAAGATTTTCGGATTTGATTTCTCAGTTCTTACTCTTAGATACAGATGTAGAAGTAGGAGAGAGACCTCAAGAAGGAGATCTTATCTACTTCCCACTTAGCAGTAACTATTTTGAGATTAAGTTTGTAGAACATGAAGAACCATTCTACCAGTTAGGTAAGGGTTACATATTCAAACTGCAGTGTGAGCTCTTTGAATATCAAGATGAGCAGGGAGATATCTTTGAGGGTGATGAAGATCTGGTCGATACTGGATATACTGTCAAGCATTACTATCTTCCACAGAATGGAATTAGTGCTACAGGATCTGCAAGTCTATACAATGGTGCTCTAGAGCAACTGTACATCTCAGAAAATGGTAGTAAGTATATTGAAGCACCAACGGTGACTATTGGTGGAGATGGTACAGGTGCTACAGCATCCGCATATCTCATCAACATCACAGTCTCTGGTGGAACTCCAACCAAATCTGCTGTCATTAGGGGTACAGTAAAAGAGGGAACTCTAAGGTCCGTCAAGATTGTTGATGGTGGCGAAGGGTACGATGAAGATAGGGCAACGATTGCTATCAGTGCACCTGCAGCAGGTGGTGTTGTGCCCACATTAGTTCCAACATTTACAAAAGGAAAGTTGACAGCAATCAACATTACGGGTGAAGGATCTGGATATAAGAGTGTCGCATTGTTAGATATTGATACTCCTGGTACTGGATATACTAATGCAACTGTACAAATTTCTGCAGCACCTGTAGGCATCACGGGTTCATTTAAGATTGGAGAATCTGTCACTGGTGGTTCCACTGGCGCTGTGGCACAGCTTGTGGAGTGGGATGCTCAAGAGGCATGGATCAAACTTAAATCTCCCACTGGCACATTTGCGATTGGCGAAACAATCATGGGTAGTACATCTGGTGCAACTATCATCCTAGATAATAGAGATGAGATGGCAAGTACCGATACTAAATATTATGAGAATGTTGCCTTTGAAGATCTTGGGGACGACATTATTGACTTTACTGAGACGAACCCATTTGGAGTAGCTACTTGATATGTTAGGGACATACACATATAACCAGATCATTAGAAAGTGCGTCATTGGATTTGGCACACTGTTTAATGATATTGAGGTTCGCAAGAACAATGCAGACGGAAGTACCTATAGCAGAATGAAGGTGCCTCTGGCGTATGGTTCTCGCCAAAAGTTTTTAGCAAGATTAGAACAGCAAGCAGATCTTAACCAGAAAGTTGCGATCACGTTACCACGTCTGTCATTTGAGATGACTGGCGTTTCCTACGATGCCAGTAGAAAACTTAGTGCAATCACACTCAATCTCAAAGCAGATACTACTAACGCGGTTAAGAAACAGTATGCTCCAGTTCCATACAATGTTGACTTTGAACTAAACATCATCTCAAAAACAAATGATGATGCTATTGAGATTGTAGAGCAGATTTTACCATACTTCCAACCATCATATAACATGACCATCAAATTGGTCGATGCAATGGAAGAGTTCAGAGATGTTCCCGTTGTCCTTAATAGTGTGAACTACACGGATGACTATGAAGGATCTATGGATGATCGTAAGTTGACATTGTTTACGTTGCAGTTTACGGCAAAGACTTACATCTTTGGTCCTGTTGGAACCTCTGGTCCTATCAAAAAAGCAAAGGTCGATTATCATACAGAAGTCGATCTTACGGCACCGCGCAGAGTTTCCTACCAAGTCACACCAGCAGCAGTGTCGGACAAGAACAAGGATGCTACTACGGAACTTGCCGAAAAGATTACAAAGACAACTCTTGTTATCGAAGTTTTAGATTCTACCGATATTCCACTCAAGACATACATCGAAATCGGAAACGAGGTTATGTACGTCAAGTCCAAACCTGCTACGAATAAACTTGGTGTTCGCAGAGCACAAAAAAATACATCTGCAGCAGAAGCAGTTGCAGGTACACCAGTTGATCTAATCAACGCAGCAGATGATGCGCTGTTAGATTCTAGCGACGACTTTGGTTTCAATGAGATGACTTCGTTCTATGGATAAGTTTGAAGGTTTAGATGAGGCATTCGAGACAGTCTCTGAAATAGTTCCTGCCGAGGTAGAAGAACCAAAGGCAAAGAAACCTCCTATTAAAAAGGAGGAGAATGATGACGTAGGTAAAGACTATGAATACGCCAGGGCAAATTTATATCAACTGGTGGACAAAGGACAAGAAGCTATCAATGGCGCTCTTGACTTGGCAATGTCTTCTGATCACCCTAGAGCATATGAAGTTGCTGGACAACTTATCAAGCACGTCGGAGATGTAGCAGACAAGTTAATGGCACTTCAGAAGGATACTAAGTCTGTCAGAGAAGACAAGCAAAAGGGTCCAACTAATGTCACCAATGCTTTATTTGTTGGTAGTACAGCAGATCTTCAGAAGATGCTGAAGGATGCTAAAAAGAAAGCAGATAAATAATCTTGGAGCATCACATATCCAATGGCATACATTCGTCACGACGAAAATAATACTCCAGTCGATCCACAACCTGGAAAGACTACAGTAAACCAATTCTCAGGTAATGAGGGTTGGACTACAGTCACGTATGAAAACTTCAACGCTGACTATCAAGCTCGCAATGATGATAACTCTGCCAGAACTCCTGGTACGTATCAGGCAAGAAACGATAATAATACTGCTAGAACTCCTGCAGCATATCAACGTCACGATGAAGACAATAACGCGGTAACTGGATAATGGCAGAAAGAATTCCTACAATGTACGGTAGATACTATACCATCAACCTTATTTGGCGTGGTAGAGAATTCACTCTGTCTGCTTTTACTCCAAAGTTACAGAAACTTCAGAGAACTGGAGCACAACGTATTGCAGAAAAGATCTATCCTGGATGTAGGGTAGTTTCATATCATGAATCTGATAAGACTACAGCACCTACATTCTTGGCAACCGAGGGAACTATGAAAACATTTAGACAGTTCCGAGAACATTGCGGTATCGCATATGATGTAGTTGGTCATCAGTGTGGTCACTGTGATGCTACTGGATACCACACTGATGGTGAGAAGTGTTCTGAGTGCAATGGCACAGGTACTCTTCTTGGTCCCAACAATGGGATGGATGATATGGAAGAAGAGAAGAATGCATATGCCATCGGTATGGCTCAGGCAATGAAGTCAACTGGTGATAAACCGCCTTTGAAAAAGAGTACAATCAAGAAGGCACACAAGATTGCAGATGCGGTAAAGAATGAAGACTGGCAGAAAAAATCTGGAAAAAACCCAGAAGGTGGACTTAACGAAAAAGGACGCAAGTCCTATGAACGTCAGAATCCAGGAAGCGATCTTAAGAGACCTTCAAAGAAAGTTGGGAACCCTCGTAGAGCGAGCTTTTGTGCGCGAATGAAAGGCATGAAGAAGAAACTTACTTCTAAGAAAACTGCTAGAGATCCAGATAGCAGAATCAATAAGTCCCTTAGAGCTTGGAATTGCTGATATGAAATCCTTCAAAGACTTTATGTCGGAGAGTGTAAATATCTCTGGCGACTTCAACGGTAA
>Ga0181590_10000846_pt1 | contig 25277 bp, 34 predicted proteins | sample 071ome_34_FD_132446 | JGI IMG/M metagenome (GOLD analysis project Ga0181590, IMG submission 132446) | Coastal salt marsh microbial communities from the Groves Creek Marsh, Skidaway Island, Georgia - 071411BT metaG (megahit assembly) | ecosystem: Environmental > Aquatic > Marine > Intertidal...
AAGCAGTCTTGTTTTGTATTTCTTTAATTCTTTCTGTTGTCATTTCTCTTTGGTGTTAAAGGTGTCAAGCATCTTGTGTCACAAATATTTGCTAAATTTGTGACAGAAGGTGTTAAGCATCTTGTGCAGTTTACTTGACTCATAATGTTCTATTAAAGACACAAAACCCTATCGTTCTGTATCATTATTGGTTATATGTATCCGCATACAATCTAAAGGCTTTGCCGTTTTTTATATGCTATTGCATATCGTAAGGCAATACCTTTACCTAAATCCAGTTATCGTGAGGTTATACCCTTACTTTGTACATCAGAGCGTACAATTTTACCCTTATTCTGTACATACGGGTAAGCATTACCCTCGTCTTCCATTCGCGAATCACGAATGTGTACCAAAATGGTACATATAAAGAGGAGCAGGCAAATAACCATCTCACCTTTAATTTTTAAGTTAATAAAAACTACTCCTCTTTATAGTGTTCTCCGCTGTTACCATTACGCATAATAATTTCCATGCGCTTTACAGCAAGTTCTTCATCATGCTCTTGAATAATATCAAGAACTCTTTGGACTGCATCATTCCAACCTAATGTATATTCATCATAGATCCAGACATCATAGTTCTGAGACTTTAACTTCTCGATCTTTTCAATGATCTTATCATACATCTGTAAGTGGTTTATATCCTTTTTCAAATAGCTCTTCAATTGGAGTGTTAACTATCTCATTAACAGCTCTTTCAATTGACATAAAAGTTTCCTCCTTCTGATTATCATCTATGTAAGGATAGATGTTATTAAGCTCCCGCTCAACCTGCTGATTAGTTTGATTAACTAATCTTTTCAAGTTGTGCTTGTATGCAGACGTTCCCTTAAGCTCATCAAAGAGTTCAAGAGTTGCCTGCATACAAACGACTAACTTGATTAGAGAATATTCTGGTTTATTCTCTCCCATCAGTATCTTTTTCTAAGTAGCGTCTGTACAAACGAGCTGCATATGCCCTACGCTGTGGTTTAAATGGATAGCGCTTCTTAAGCACTGCCATTGCAATACGTAAAAATTGTTTCATGTTCTTCATAGGCATTTAGTTGTACACCAGATAGGATTCGAACCTATGACCGATAGCTTAGAAGGCTATTGCTCTATCCAGCTGAGCTACTGGTGCAGTAGTTAAACTTTATCGATTAATGCAATTATATCATACTGATCAATACACTTCTTTAGTTTAGATACGTAGTTAGGATCTTCTGCATAGTTCTCAGCAAGATAAGCAAAGTAATCCTCTTCTGTACGTATATTGTGTAAATATGTAGTCTGATAGAACGCATAATCAATGACTGATTCGCTCCAGTGCTCGTAATAAGCGTGACCTCTTTGTGTTCCTCTGGCAATTGTACATCTTAAGCGAGCTCGTTTCATACCGAATAAATTGTTATTCATATGAAATATGTCACTACTAAACTCTCCTGTTTCCACTATGGATTGCGCATAGACAATATGTGGGAATCTAATATTTAGATCCTTCATGTATGCTATGTACGCTGTTTCATTGAAGTCGCTTAGTACTAACGTATCCGTTTCAGTATAGATGCGGCGCTCTGTAATATAAGTATCACCAGACTGCTTAGTACTAGTAAAACCAAGAAGACCGGAAATAATAAAGATGATAAAAACACCACTAAGTATACTTGGAGTGGCTTTTCTGTATCTGAGTTCATGTTTGTTGTAGAAATAAAGCATAATTAATAAGTTTAAGTGAAGGAGGGAGAGTATAGGTACCTCTCCCTCGGTGTAACCAAACCAATCTAATCACCTATCACCACACTTCGAAACCTTCACCACAGTTCTGTAGGAAGGTATTGAATTCTTCAAATGTTGCTAAATCAGTAGGATAGTTCTTTTTAAAGTTATCTACCTTTCCTGATCCTTTACATACATGGCAGTCTCCGTTCCAATCTTCTGTTGGATCCATGAATAGAGGCTTTGAATCTAATACACCTCTACCTTCACAGCAGTAACATGTTTCTTGTGGTAGATTGTTTAATGCATTCTTATATACATTAATCCACCCTTCAACATATCCTTCATCAAGAGCTAACTGCATTCTATCTCTAAGGATATAAATAGTTTCTCCTGCAATTACGTGACCTGAGTTCTCACTGAGACCATCTAAATCTTCTTGAGATAGAATATCATCTCCGAAATCTTTAAGAAAATCTACAATAGGTCTCCACCACCATACGTTAGATCTGTAGTAAACACCTGGATTTTCTTCATGAAAAAGATCTAGGTCTTTAAAATAAGCTCTTGTTACTTCTTCGTTGTCGTAACTTTCTGGGCGTTCTGGACGCTCGCGTGTTGTTTTTGGGTTAATCCCATAAATATCGAATCCCATTACTTAATAAATTTAAAAAAGTGCTTGTGTTTCTTTATATACCCTTGTGCTACTAATACTTTAATAGCATCTCTTACTGTTCGTTCACTGCAGTTCATAGTTGCAGCTATTGTAGCTACTTTAGGACAGCAGATGTTAGTCTTGTTATTTCTAAAAGACTTTATTACTCCGTAAACCTTAATAGTCGTTGGTTTTATATCTTCATCCTCAAATAATTCCTTTGGGACTTGTATAAACCAGGTTTTTTCCTTACTAGACATATGTTATTATATAATATATATAACCTTTATCTTAGTTAAGGTTATAATAATCGCTTGTAACCAGCTATACTATAACTAGTTACAGGCGATATTTAGACATATCTGATGGAAAAATCTCTCCATGTCAGAATGGTAGATCATCATTAGAGGAAGACATGTGCAAGCTTTTTTGAATATTAAGCTCAGCTTTTTGCTTTTGGGTTAGCTTGGGTGTATTTCTACCACCAATACTAACTTTAAATGCTCTAAGACTATTCTCAGCTGCAACTCTTAATCTAAAACATTCTTCTGCAGGATACATAAGTATGCCTGGATACTTCTGTTTATAGACTAAATGCATATGATATTCAGAGATCACAAGCTTATAGCTCTTGCCTTCAAATTCATAATCTAGTTCTAAGACATCTGCATTAGCTGCGCAATGTTCTTTGAAATAACGCTGGACATACTGTGGTGTAGGTGAAACGTGCTTACTGTAAGTATAAGTTGTCTCGCCTTTTGTGATGTCAAGCTTTTGACTTTGAAAGGAACCTCCTCTGAATGAAGTATTAATGTGAATTACGTTCTCATTATTATTTAGTGACTCTTGGTACACACAAAGATTACTAACATAACCGTTATATGCTCTTAATTCTGCTATTTTCATATTACTGTAGATTGGTTATTATACATGGTACTGCACTAATGCTGATTCTAGATCAGACATGAGCCCCACATGCTTGTCATGGATTCTCACCATAAAGTGGTCAGCTGCGAGCAGTCTAAAGTAATAATGCGCTGACCAAACATTATTACTCAACAATGATAACTCCGTTTTCTGTACGCATCTTTTCAAATGCAGTCTTAGTAAATCGGATTTCTTGGTTACCTACGAATACACTGTAGTATTCTACATGAGAGTATGACAAACCATTGATACTCTTCTGTAAGCGAGCTGCTGTCTTATCCATGTTAAATGAGCTGTTGACTGTACCGGTCTTCTTTCTATTCACATAGTGAAGCAATTGACCTACGGTAGATGGTTTAATAGAAGCGAGCTTTGAGATTCTCTTCAATGACCATCCTTCGACTTCGTGTAAGTATTGAACTAATTCATACTTAAATTTAAACTGTTTGTCTTTGTAACTGTATTTAGGCATAACGATTGTTATTTAATTACTAATGAATAAATACTAATTACTTCCTATCAAGCAGGTTTAGGGTGCGACCCTTGGTTTCTAACCCCGTACTCTTGCAACGCGTTTACTGGGACCCTTTATCCAGTCCCACGGAAATAATTAGTACTAATAACTGCAGATTGTTCTAAAAACGATCTCTCTTGACCAGTTGGCAGTTATATTGTTTATTGATATGATTTGCGATCTAAATAGTACGCGTGAAGTATTGCTGCTATGATATGAGCAATAACAGCAAAGATCATTCTTGCATCTAGTGACCAATTGTAATAGTTGAACGGTGCACTAAATGTAAGAACGATAATGTAGAGTGACACGAAACTCATTAATACCATAATGAAGTGACGTACAATAGCTTTTAATATACTCTCCATGACTAGAACATTTGAATTCCGTTAACACTAATGAAGTTGTCTTTGATCAGATTTCGGGTGCTATTCACTTTGCGGTGAGAAGAACCTTTCATAAAGGTAAAAGACTCATTACCTACAGAGAGAGTAATAGATTTGTTAGAAGCAAGCTTACTATTAAGCTCATACTTCTTAATAAGATGATAATTCATACGATTGATTGGTTGTAGCTATATTAGTTAATACTATATAACTGGTTAAACAAGTGGTTGTTAAAATGTGAAGAAAAGTGGTGTTATGTGTGACACACTGAGAATCACACACATACACGTGCAAAAAATACTCTCACAAGGTTGTAACCCTTGAACTTATTAGCAATTCCTGAAACACACTACTAAGAATACACTAAATGTATCTTGTTCCACTCAGAATTAACTCCTTGCTTAGGAAGCAGTCACCTTCCATTCCTACAATCGGATGAGAGTATTAAGTAACTGTAGTAACTCCACTAATCTGTGAAGCTACTACAAGAAGAAAAAGCTCCTTATGATAGGAGCTCGTTACCAGTGCTACCGGTTCCGTGAACGAATAGGTGCTGAGCACCGTCTTCGTGAGTTACCATGCTAATGCGTACATCATCAGCAGTTGCTGTTGCAGCAATCTCCTTGATTGACTGGCTTAAAGGAATCCAGACTGATTCATCACCTACGCTGAAGACAGCACCGATGTTGTTCACACCTTCTTTGTTAGTGTAAGGTTGTAGTTTGAATGATTTGATTCCTCTCTCCTGTGCAAATGCACGTACACTCATTGTGTTTTCGAACTTGATAATTTTGTTCATGATCTTTAAAAATTACGTTTTACATATATTACTATGGGGTGCGTAGCGCCCAAGCTTAGGTGGGGGAGCTGTTGCTGGAGACCCCATCACATCACCACACATACAAGTGTACCAGTACCGAAAAAAATTATTTGAACTTAGAAATTAATTGTTCCAGGTAGTAAAGAAAGTATTCTACTAGAATAATAACTAGTGCTACAGGCCAGAGTGCTGCATCCTTTATAGTTTTCTTTACTTCCCTATTAGGATAGTATCTACGTTCTAGGAGTATGAAGAGTCCCGCGAATATTATGTAGATACTTACCCAGATCATTATTTTGTGTATCTAGCTAGTTGTTCAGATATCCGAACTTTTAAAACCATGTCGTCCACATGTTCGTAAGCTTCCTGCAGTAGATCTTTAATATCCTCTATACTCTTACGCTTAGAGTGCATACGGTTATGATGCTCTACTAAAAACAGGTGGTATGCAACCTCATCTGTATTTTTCAGCTTTTTGTAGTACTTGTCTAACCTTACGTCCAGTTTACGTTTACGTTCTAGGTTACTTACTGTAGGGATAGCTTTATGCAGCTCATCGATTCTTCCCTTTAGATACTGAATTTCTAGTAGCTTGTGAATTTCTTGTTCTGTCATAAGTATAGTTTTAAGCCAAGATAGGCATAATTAAGATTTGAGTTGATTTGTATTATAGACCCTGTTACCCCAAAACCCCTGTAGAGATTTAAATCCACACCAAATCTACCCACACAAAGGGAGGGGGTATTGTTTATTCGGTAGAGAGGACCGGCGTATATTCTGAGGTAGTCCGTTATAGGATAGTTGTACTCAAGGAAAGTGTAAGCACTATTGTGGTGTCCCTTATCTACTAGTTGAGTTCCTATCATATAGTTTTTATGTCCTACCTGTGCGATTACTGCTCCAGCATGAATGCAACGAGCATAACCCAAAGCATACACAATATCAGAGTCTAGAGTATAAGAGGTGGGTTTGTGATAGGGAGAGCACTCCTGTCCTTGAACAGAGAACGAAAGAAGGAGTAAGAGTGCTAGTATTTTCACTGATGTTGTTTTTTAACCTTTTCTGATATAGGGACAGGATCCCCGTTTTCGTCTATCCTTACAAACTTGATGTTAGTGGAAAGAATTATGTTTTGACCACCAGAGTATACATTGTGTGCCCTAGCTTCCAGGTATAGAGTTATTGATGTATTGCCGACACTCACCACGTCACCATAGATCTTTATAAGCTGACCCTCCTTAGCAGCTCGTTTAAAGATACACTTATCTATCATTACAGTAACCATTCTAGGAGTATCGCATAACTCCATAGCATATCCTGCAGCGGCGGCATCTAACCAGGCCAGCAACTTACCTCCAAATAGGTTAGCATGGAATCCTAGATCAGACTTTTTAATTGGGTGAGTTGTAATCAGTTGCATATTCAAATATAATAATAAATTTGTAATGTTTAAACTTTTTATGTATATTTGATTATAAACCAACTTTAAATATTATGGCAAAGAAACAGAAAGCCGCAGTTGAGGAAGAAATGAATGAACAAGACTTCGCTCAACAAAAACAAGAGCTCATTGAATTCTACAATGATGCAGTTCCACAACTAGAAGCACAATTGCAGTATGAAGATCTTGCTGCTGATGTAGAAGAAGCTAGACTTCGTAGATTGATGGCACAGATGAGAATTGCACAGTTGATGGCACCACCTCAAGAAGAAGAAGGTGAACCAGCTCCAAGAACCTTAAAGAGAAAATAGTATGATCTATAGAGAAGGACAACAAGGAGAGCAGATTCGTCAGATTCAACAAGCATTAGGTATTGATGCTGATGGGATCTTCGGTCCAGGTACTAAAAAAGCAGTTATTGCATTTCAGAAAGAAAACAATTTAGCTGCTGACGGTCTTGTGGGGGAAGAAACTATGAACGCACTAATGTCTGCTACTACAGATAATGGTGAATCAGTTCTAATAGAGCAGGTTACACCTTATCGTAAGAAGACAAAGGTGGTAGATAATTCATTAAAGGTTACTGAATTCTTTTTAGAGCCTGATGAATATAAGCGTGGACCCATTAATGCAGAGTATATTTTCTTGCATCACACTGCAGGATGGCACAACCCATACAGCTGTATCAGTCAATGGGGTAGAGATCGCAGAGGAGCAGTAGCTACAGAGTTTGTTATGGGAGGTCAGTCTGTAAAAGATGGTAATTCCGAACACGATGGAGTAGTAGTTCAAGCTTTTCCAGAAGGAAACTGGGGATATCACTTAGGTAAGAACGGATCATCACACATGCATAAGAACTCAATTGGTATCGAAGTGTGTAACTTTGGTTGGATCAAGGATGGTAAAACTTACGCAAATGTGGTAGCTGCTGAAAATCAGATAGTTACGCTTGATCAGCCGTTTAGAGGTCATACAACATGGCACAGATACTCGGATGCACAAATTGAAAACTTGCGTTTATGGTTAATCTGGATTGGAAAAAGAAATAGAATTGATATTACCCAGGGTTTACCAGCTTTAGTTAAGCAGCACGGTGCAAAAGCATTTGAGTTTAATGAAGATGCTTACTATGGTAGAGTAAAAGGAGTTTGGACGCACACTAATACTCGTAAAGATAAAGTAGATATGTTCCCACAAGAGGAGTTGTTGGACATGCTAGCAAGCTTATAAAAAAGTAATGATGGCTCTAGTAAAAAGAATCGAGAAGAAAGCAAAGTTATCTAATGAGACTCTGGTTAAATATCAGATTCTTACCTACTGCTTTTTGAATAATATTCAAGTAAGTGAGGCTGATTTAGATAGTCTTGCTCTTCTTGCTCGTACAGGTGAACCAGAGCTTACAGAGTTTTGTCTTACGGTCAGCGACCAAAACATTTTTAAAAGTCCGCAATCAGCACGTAATGCTATTACTAAAGCGGAAAAGAAAAAACTTGTGGTGAAAAACGGTAAGAATAAGAAAACAATAATGCTTAATCCTGAGATTGAGGTTTATTGTGATGGTACAATATTTTTAGAATACAAATTCCTAGGAGTTGAACCCCAAGAAAGCTAAAGACTTTGTAAGTGATGTTGCAAATGAACTTAACCTTGAAGATGATCTTGTAAAAGAGGTTGTTTCCTTTTTTTGGTCAAAGGTTAGAAATAGTTTAGGTGATTTAAAGCACCATACTATTACGGTTCCTAATTTGGGAACTTTTAAAGTAAGGCGTAATAAGATGAATGAAATGGTGAAAAAGAGTGAGGATATCATGCAACACTCTGATCCTAAAGAGTTTAAACAATACGCCGCTTATACTCATGCTTCTAACAGATTACAGAAGATTAAAAATCTTCAAGAAATGCTAGATGAAGAGTACAGTAGAAAGATGGATATTAAAAAAAATAGAAATGAAAAGTCTACTGGAGATTTGGAAAAATAAAGGACAGATACTAGAAGGTATTCTTAATTCTGTTTTTAAAAAAGAAGATGTAGAAGCTATTGCTGATTCTCGATTTAAAATTTGCGAATCATGCACAGACTTAGATACAGAGGGTAAAGACTGTTTAGCACCAGGTACTCAACCTTGCTGTTCCTTATGTGGATGCAGTCTGGCATTTAAAACTAGATCTATGTCTTCCGAGTGTCCCGCAGGTAAGTGGAAAGCACTAATGAGCGAGCAGGAAGAAGATATGTTGAACGAAAAACTAGATTTATAATGTCAGTTGCATTTAAAGAAGAAGATCACAGTTATACTAGTCTTGGAGAAGAAGCTGTAAACTGGACATCTGTAACTTCTTTTATAGGGAAGTTTAAGAAACCATTTAATGCTGATAAAATAGCAGCAAAAGTGATCAAGAGTAAAAAATCTAAATGGTATGGTATGACTAAGCAAGAAGTATTAGATGCTTGGTCTAATGAAGGTAAGCGTGCGGTAGATTTAGGTAATTGGTACCATAATCAAAGAGAAGCCGATATTCTTTCACTAGAGACATTCGGAAGAACTGGTAAAGAATTACCTGTGTTCTCACCAATCATTAGAGAAGATGGTGTAAAGATTGCACCAAATCAAAAACTTACAGAAGGTATTTACCCTGAACACTTTGTATATCTTAAGTCTGCGGGTCTTTGCGGACAAGCGGATCTTGTTGAAGTAGTAGATGGTACGATTAATATTGTAGACTACAAGACTAACAAAGAAATTAAAATGGAATCCTACAAGAACTATGAAGGTATTTCAGAAAAAATGTTTGGTCCGTTATCCCACTTAGATGACTGTAACTATAGTCATTACAATATCCAGATGTCTATATACATGTATATTATGCTTAGACATAACCCTAAACTAAAACCAGGGACACTTCAATTACAACATGTTAAGTTTGAACAAGTTGGTGAAGATGAGAATGGATACCCGATTAATGCTTTTGTAAACGGAGAACCTGTTGTAGAAGATGTTATAGTCTATAATATGCCGTATCTTAAAGATGAGGTAGTTTCTCTAATTCATTACATAAAAGACAACACACTATGACACCAGTAACACTAAAGAAGATTTACTCATACGTTAAACAGGATAAAAACGATCCGAGCATTGTAACGAATAAGTATCATTATGTTGATTGCACTATTGACAAAGCAAGTGTAGAATCTATTATTCAGTATATGAATCCAGAAACAGGAGCATTTGATTCAAATATTACAGAGGTGCATATGAAATCGGGCGAGATTATTTATGTACAAGGTAGTTATACTACTATTAAAAATAACATAACTGTATGATAGTCAGGCTTTTTGATGTTCAAAATGGAAAAATAATTCCATCAGAACACTGTTACACAATAACAACACTTAATAAAATTATAGAAGAGTATCCAGAAGATCACCTTTCGATCTTTACCTATTTGTTCTACATGACATGTCCTAATCCAGATCTAAATCCTTTCTTTAATATTCCTGAAACAGAAAAAGAAAGTATGATACTGGATGAGATAAATTGCGAGTTTTCTTTAGAAGATGATTTAGTTATAGCAGGTCTTAATCTATGTAAGAAGTTATACGAAACACCAACCTATCGAGCGTATAAAGGTATATCTAGTATGCTGGATAGATTGGCAAAGTACATGGAAACGACACCAATCGAACATGGTAGAGATGGTAACATTAACTCTATTGTAAATGCTGCTGCAAAATTTGAACAGATAAGAAGCTCATTTAAAGGTGCTTACAGTGATCTTGTTGATGAACAAAAGAGTTCAGTTAGAGGAGGTCAAGGTTTAGCTTATGATCAAATGTAATGGTAGAGCATAAGATTCCTACATATAAAGACGGAACCTGGTCATATACAGAGTTTGAAACTAGAAAGGATTTTGCAGATTTTTTAACTAAGATCTTTATGGAGCCTGGTGTATATGATTTGGATGAAACTTCTTTATTGTTTAACGAACAGGCTAGGAATTTTGATAAGAACGGTTTTTACTGCGCTGCACCAATTCGATCTAAAGACTTTATGAACTATTGGGAGTATGAAAAAGAAAAGTGTCGTAATGGGGTAATCTTTCATAGTAAAAACAATAAAGTATTTTACCTAAGTAGAGATTATTATATGTGGTTAAACTTCCTTCCAATCTTTGATAAGGAAGAAAGAAAGTACGGTTTTGCTAAAGTGAGAGATGCTCAATATCACATGGCGTTATATGAGATACTTGCTGAGCTAAACTACAAGCATGTAGCAATCTTAAAGAAACGTCAGATAGCATCTTCTTATTTTCATATGGCAAAGATTCTTAACCTTTTCTGGTTTGAAGAAGGTTCTATTGCGAAAATTGGTGCATCACTTAAAGACTACATAAATGATAAAGGATCTTGGAAGTTTCTTGATGAATATCGCAACTTCCTTAACGAACACACTGCTTGGTACAGACCTTGTTCTCCTGATAAAGTACTTATCTGGGAACAAAAGATTGAAGTAAGGGTAAATAATAGAAAAACTACTAGAGGTCTGAATTCCAAGATACAAGGTATGTCTTTTGAAAAAGATGCTACTACCGGTGTAGGGGGACCTTGTACTATATTTTTTCACGAGGAAGCAGGTATTGCACCAAAGATGGATAAAACATACGAGTACATCAGACCTGCAATGTCTTCAGGTATGATGACCACTGGTGTATTTATAGCAGCAGGATCAGTGGGTGATCTTGATCAGTGTGGTCCACTTAAGCAAATGATGCTTTATCCAGAGATAAATGACATCTACGAAGTAGAAACAAACTTATTAGATGCAGACGGTACCTGGGGTAAATCTGGTTTGTTTATACCGGAGCAGTGGAGTATGCCTCCTTTTATTGATGAGTGGGGTAATTCGAAAGTTGAAGAAGCTCTTGATGCAATTAAAGAAGAAAGAGCAAAGTGGAAGAAAGATTTAACACCTGAGCAGTACCAGCTTCGTATTTCTCAGAAACCAACCAATATCGCAGAAGCTTTTGCGTATAGAAAAGAATCTGTATTTCCCGTTAATCTGCTGTCTGCACAAGCAAAAAAGATTGACGATAAAGAATACTTTACAGAATACATAGATTTAGAGAGAGATGAAACAGGTACTGTGGTTGCAAAAAGAAGTAATCGTATACCTATTTCAGAGTTTCCTCTTAGTAAAAAGACTGAAGATAAAGGTGGAGTATTATGTGTATGGGAAAGACCTGTTCACAATAAACCGGAGTTTGGTTTATACTATGCATCGATTGACCCCGTGTCAGAAGGTAAAACAACCACCTCAGACTCGCTCTGTAGCATTTTTGTGTACAAGAACCCAGTGGAGGTTACCAGAGAGACAGAAAACGGTATAGAGAGCTTTATAGAGGGTGATAAGATTGTAGCAGCATGGTGTGGTAGATATGATAATATCAAGACTACACATGAGATGCTGGAAAATATTATTGAATGGTATAACGCTTGGACACTTGTAGAGAATAACATTTCTCTCTTTATTCAGTACATGATTTCTAAAAGGAAGCAAAGATTCCTTGTACCTAAGAATCAAATTCTATTCTTAAAAGATATCGGTAGTAACAAAAGTGTTTACCAAGAATACGGTTGGAAGAACACGGGTACATTATTTAAAAGTCACTTGATATCCTACGCTATTGAGTTTTTAAGAGAAGAAATAGATGTAGAAAATGAAGTAGACGGCACAGTAGTAAAAACAAGGTATGGCGTAGAAAGAATACCTGATCCCATGTTACTTAAAGAAATGCTAGCGTATCAACCAGGTTTAAACGTTGACCGTTTGGTTGCATTTGCTGCTCTTGTTGCTTTTGCTAAAGTTCAACAATCTAACAGAGGTTACGCAAAAAGACAAGAGAACATGACTGAATCTTTGGAGAAATCAGATAATTTATATAAATTAAAGATGAGCCCCTTTAGGCACATGGGAGGTAAAACTTCTAAACTTTTAGGTGGTTCAAAAAAAAGCGCGTTTAAAAATCTGAAATGATGTTTGTGTATCAGAACAATACTGGAGGTGTTCAGGTATCTTATGACTACCTGGAAACTGCGCCTGGAATAAATTTAACATACTCTGGTATGTCAACTTCAATAAGCTATTGATATGCAGGTATTTAATGCAATGCAGCTAAAGAACGGTGCGAAAGCAGAGTTCAAAAAAATGGGTACTCTTACCCAACCTATACAGTTTTTACCTAAGAAGGATAAAGACGAAGAGTGGGCAGCATGGAACATCGACTGGATTGAAACACAAGGTTTGCGCCAGCTTAGAAGAAACTCTAGACGTCTTCTTAAAAACTATAAACTTGCTAAAGGTATCATCGATAAAACTGACTATGTAGTTGAAGATGATAACGAATACATGGATTTAGTAGATATTCTGACTCAAGAAGATGAGTCAGCATTAGAAATTAAGTTCTACCCTATTATTCCTAACGTAATTAATGTACTAACTGCTGAGTTTGCTAAGCGTTCTAATCGCGTGCAGTTCAGAGCAGTAGATGATATATCATATCTAGAAATGCTTGAGCAAAAAAGAGAGATGATCGAGAAGACACTCCTTGCTGAAGCAGAAATGAAAATGGCAAATAAACTTGCTAATCTTGGTATTGAAGTAGAAAGTGAAGAGTATCAGAACGCGCTTAATCCTGAAAATCTTAAAACTCTTCCTGAAATTGAGGACTTCTTCCGCAAAGACTACAGATCTCTCATCGAAGAGTGGGCAATGCACCAGCTTAAAGTAGATGAGGAAAGATTCAAACTCCAAGAATTAGAAGAAAGAGCTTTCCGTGATATGCTTATTACGGATAGAGAATTCTGGCATTTCCGTATGGGTGAAGATGATTATGAACTAGAGTTGTGGAACCCAGTTCTTACATTCTATCATAAGTCTCCAGATGTACGTTACATCTCTGATAGTAACTACGTAGGTAAGTCAGATATGATGACAGTAGCTGATGTAATTGACAAGTACGGTTATTTGATGACTGAAGAGCAATTACGTGAGCTAGAAGCAATTTATCCAATTAAATCTGCAGGATACGCTATCGGTGGTCAGCAAAATGATGGTAGTTACTATGATGCAACTCAGTCACATAAGTGGAATACTGAGATGCCTTCACTAGGATATCGTCAGTTTATGGCAACTAGAGATGCTTATAGTGGACACAATGGGGATGTAGTTAACTGGATTTTAGGAGAATCAGAAGATCTGTTTGAATTTGGTACTACAAACCTAGTAAGAGTTACTACGGTATACTGGAAATCACAGCGTAAAGTGGGACACCTATACCGCATTGATGAAAACGGAAATGTTTACCAGGATATTGTTGATGAGTCATACAAAGTAGTAGATAAACCATTATACAATAACACTCTGATCAAACAGAAAACTAAAGAGACATTAGTATTCGGTGATCATATTGATTGGATCTGGATTAATGAAACTTGGGGTGGTATTAAAATCGGACCTAATTATCCTTCTCACTGGGGAATGCCTAGAGAAAAAGATAGCATGAGTCCGATGTATATTGGCATTAATGAAAACAAACCAGGCAGACTGAGATTCCAGTTCAAAGGAGAAGACAGCTTGTATGGTTGTAAACTACCTGTAGAGGGTTCTGTTTTCTCAGATAGAAATACTAGATCTACATCACTAGTAGATTTGATGAAACCTTACCAGATTGGTTATAACATTGTAAATAACCAGATTGCGGACATCCTTGTAGATGAATTAGGTACGATCATTCTTTTAGATCAAAACTCTTTACCACGTCACTCACTCGGAGAAGATTGGGGTAAGAACAATTTAGCTAAAGCATACGTAGCAATGAAGAACTTCCAGATGTTACCTCTGGATACTTCTATCACTAATACTGAGAATGCTCTAAATTTCCAACACTATCAGACACTGAACTTAGAGCAAACAAACAGATTGATGTCTAGAACCCAGCTTGCAAACTACTTTAAGCAGCAAGCTATGGAGACTATTGGTATTACTCCTCAGCGTTTAGGTGAAGCGGTTGAACAACCAACTGCTACAGGACTACGTATGGCTATTGCTAACTCTTACGCACAGACTGAACAGTACTTTATTCAGCATTCAGACTACTTGATGCCTAGAGTACATAAGATGCGTACAGATATTGCACAATACTATCATAGTACAAATCCTTCTATTCGTCTTCAGTATATGACAACTGTTGATGAAAAGATCAACTTCCAAATGAATGGTACGGATTTGATGCTAAGAGATCTTAATATTTTCTGTACTACTAAGACTAATCAAAGACAGATCTTAGAGCAGTTGAAGCAACTTGCAATGACTAACAATACTACCGGTGCATCTATTTATGATCTAGGTAATATTGTTAAAGCTGATAATATAGCAGAGGTTACTCATATTCTTAAAGAAGCTGAAGCTAAGCAGCAAGCACTTAAGCAGCAAGAAATGCAGCAGATGCAACAAATGAAAGAGCAAGAGATTCAAGCTAAGCAGCAGGAAGCTCAGATGAAGCTACAATTCGAACAAGAAGAAAACGAAAAAGAACGTCAGAAAGACATTACAGTAGCAGAAATCAGAGCAGCGGGTTATGGATCTATGCAAGACATCAATCAGAATCAGCAATCAGACTTCCAAGATTACATGGTTAAGCTTCGTCAGGAGGATAGAATTCAAGAACAACTCAACCTTAAAAAGGAGGATTCTATCAATAAGAGAGCTATGAGTAAGGAAAAAATGCAGATTGAAAGAGAGAAGCTTGCTACGCAAAGAGATGTTGCAAATAAGAAGCTTGAAATTGCTAAAGAAAATAAGAACAGATATGATGTTCCACCTAAGAAAGATTCTTAATCAGGAAAGGTATTTTACTATAGCTATATACTCCTAAAAAGTTTTTTAAAACCAACCAAATAAACAAATTTCTAAAGTTTATTTAGAAAAGCATTTGTATATTATTAATGAGAAAGACATAAACCAACAGTTATGAGCGAATTAAACCAACAAACAACAGTTAGTGAAGTAGAAGTTGACGATCTTGATGCCCTATTTGATGGAGCTCCTGGTGCAGACAGCGTTACTTTACCAACTGAAGAAACTAAAAAACCTAACGTTCTTTCAAATGCGGGCGCAGTAGATATGAGTTTCCTAGAAGGTGACTCAGAAGAAGCTGCTGAAGAAGAGACAGAAAACTCTACTGAAGAGGTTGCTGAAACTAAAGAAGATCCTAATGAGATTCTTGCAGAGTTAGATGCAACAGATGAAGAAGAGGTAGTTGAAAAGAAGAAAGTAGGAAGACCTAAAAAAGGTGATCCTATTAGCATTTTTAACAAGCTTTTTGAGGATGAAGTTATCATTCCTTTTGATGATGATAAAAGTATTGAAGAGTACTCTGTAAATGACTGGAAAGAGCTAATTGAAGCTAACTACGCAGAACGCGAAAAAAAGCTTCAAGAAGAAGTACCACGTCAGTTCTTCGAAGCGCTTCCTGAAGAACTCCAGTATGCTGCTAAATATGTGATGGATGGTGGTCAAGATCTTAAAGGTTTGTTCCGTGCATTATCTTCTGTTGAAGAACAGAGACAATTGGATGTATCAAATGAAAATGATCAAGAAAGAATTGTACGTCAATATTTACAAGCTACAGGTTTTGGTAATGATGCAGAAATTGCAGATGAAATCGAAACATGGAAAGATCTAGGTAGACTTGAGCAACAAGCTAAGAAGTGGAAACCTAAGTTGGATGCTATGCAAGAAGAAGTGATTGCACAAAGACTTGCAGAACAAGAACAAATGAAGGCACAACAAGAAAAAGCTTCTCAAGATTACATGGACAATGTATATACTGCACTAAAAGAAGGCGAGCTTAACGGTATTAAGTTGGATAAGAAAACACAATCTGCTCTATATGCAGGTTTAGTTCAACCTAATTACAGTTCAGTTCGTGGAGGACAAACTAATCTCCTCGGTCACCTTTTAGAAAAATATCAGTTTGTAGAACCTAACTACAGCTTGATTTCTGAAGCGTTGTGGTTGCTATCTGATCCGGACGGTTACCGTGGTAAGATTGCAGAGATTGGTAAAAAAGAAGCGGTTGAGAAAACTGTAAGACAGCTTAAAACAGAGCAGTCTAAACGTTTGAGCTCTACTGCTCCTGAAGAAAAGGAAACCAAAAAAGGAAGATCAATTCCTAGACAGAATAATATTTTTAAACGTTTTTAACAATAACTATTAATTTTAATCTCTAAAACAATGGCAACACCTGTTTTAAACAATGGGATTTTCTTGAGAGACACTAGCTACAAAGCTAGCTCTCACGTTGATTCCTATCACCTAGCTAACATGCTTGGTGGAGCAGAACCTACTGATATGGGTCCTGTTGATCTTTGGGCGATGGCTCAAAAAGTAGAGATGCCACTCTATCAGATGGCATCATTCGGTGGTAAAAACACTATCACTGTTGATAACGCTCGTGGTGAGTACAAGTGGCAAGTTCCTGTAGCTCAGGATCTTCCTTACATCTTGGAATCACAAACCGGTTCTCTTGGAGCTGATGGTGTACCTTTCACTATCAAGTTGAACAAGCGTGCATTCGGTCACGGTGATATCATCACTTATGACAAGTACAACGGTATGGAAATGTACGTTACTTCTGACGACATCCTTCCTGTAACTGATGGTTTTGTCTACACTGTACAGTTGGTGAACAACGACAACAGTGCTCCTATCGATGCTGACACTTATTTGAAAGCTGGTACTAAATTGTTCCGTAAAGGTTCTGCTCGTGGTGAATACGGTGAGCGTTTCTCTGATATCGGTGAATTCGGTACTGGATTCCGTGAGTTCTACAACTTCGTAGGTGGTGCTGAAGCTCACGTACACTACTCTGTTTCTTCTCGTGCAGACATGATGATCAAAGGTGGTATGCGTGCAGATGGTTCTGTACCTGTAACTGAGATCTGGAGAAACTTTGATCAAAACATGGATCCATCTATTACTAGCTTGGAAGACATGGTATCTAAGATGGGTAAAGATGCTGTTAAGCGTGCATTCGATAACGGTACTCTTTCTCGTACTTTCTTGACATCTATGGAAGCTGCTCACTTGAGCAAAATTGCTAGCGATATCGAAACTTACTTGATGTGGGGACAAGGTGGTCGCGTTAAGCAAGACGGACCAGATGATGTACGTCTATCTGTAGGTTTGTGGAAGCAATTGGATAACTCATTCAAACGCATCTACAACAAGTCTGGTTTCTCTCTAGACATGTTCAAAGCAGAATTGTACAACTTCTATCAAGGTCGTGTAGAGTTGCAAGGACCAGATCCAAATCGTCAGATTATCGTTCAAACTGGTTTGGGTGGTATGAAGATGGTAAACGAAGCTATCAAAGCTGAAGCTAACGCATCAGGTTTGTTGGTTCGCGCTACTGACATCGGTGCAGTTTCAGGTACTAACATGGACTTGAACTTCGGTTTCGCTTACACTTCTTACGTTATCCCATTCTTGGCAAACGTTAAGTTCGTGTTGAACCCTGCATTTGATAACTTGCACACTAACGATATTGAGAATCCTCTTATCGATGGTCACCCATTGAGCTCTTACAGCTTTGTAGTATTTGATGTTACTGAAAACGGTAACGACAACATCTACTTGTTGAAGTTGAACTGGGATAACCAATTGAAGTGGTTCTACCAAAATGGTACTATGGATTACATGGGACGTACTCAAGGATTCCAGTCTTCTGGAAACTTTAATGGTTACCGTGTATTCATGTCTCAAACGATGCCAGCTATCTGGGTTAAAGACGCTACTAAAGTGTTGAAGATCGTAATGAGAAACCCAATCACTGGTGGATCATTCTAACATATGAAGTAGATCGGGGGGAGTAAAATCCCTCCGATTTTTACTTCCAGCTGTTACACGCCTGTGCTGAAAGACCGTATGCTTTTGGTAGAGCTGGCAACTCTGACAGCTACTAAGTTTACCATAACTTAAATTAAACCAACATTATGACAACAATTATTGAAAAGTATCAAGCAAACAAGAAAAAGCAGATTGCTATTCGACCTATGTTTAACCCAGGAAAAGACAATATGGGTCTAGAAAAATATAATCTGACCTTGTTTGATAACGTGTATCATGAAGAGCAACTAGCGTGTCTAGAAGCTAATGGTGTTAAACGTTACCTTACTGGACTTAATGAATTTGCTCCAGAGATTAAAACTCTACCTCCTTCAGAGAGAGATGCAAAATCTAAGCAAATCAGAGAGCTTGTTTCTGAGCTTGAAAAAGAATTAGCAGCTAACATTGTAAACGCAGATGATCCTGAGTTTTGGAACAAAGTAAAACTCCTTCGTCCAGATAATGATGATTTCTGGGGTAGAATTAGTCTTCGTTGCGGTAATGAACCGGTTTATCTAGATCCTGCTAAAGATCCTTATGATCTTATTAAGCTTTGTGCAATTGAAGCAGGTGGTTTTTCAATGGTTGGTAAGAGCTTAGAAGCTGCAAGCAAAATGGCTAAAGCACCTAAGTTTTATTTAGACAAAGTAGAAACTACAGTTTCACACAGAACTGAAGTTACTAAACTTCGCAATAAAGCGTTATCAGAACTACAGAAGCTTTACGATAAGAACACTAACAAGCTATTCTTGATTGCTAAAGTAATTGATGTAGATAGCATTCAATATACTAAGAGCACCCCTAATGATGTACTATATGAAAATATGGATGCATTCATTAATGGTTTATCTGTAGAAAAAGATAAAAAGAAAACTGCACAGCAGTTCCTTGCAGTAGTAGATGAAGAAATGGAAACATTAAAGCTACGTGCAATTGTTAAGGATGCTGCTAGGTATAAAGTCATTACTAATAAATCAGATGGTATGATCTATCATACTTTAAGCGGATCACAAATGGGTCGTACACCTAGTGATGTTGTAGAGTTCTTAAAGAACCCGTTGAATGAAGAAATCTTGATGCAAGTAATGAGTGATGTAGAAAGTTACTGGAACAACTAAATAATTATAAAATGGCTGATAAAGATATTCAGGATTTTGAACTAGAAAAAGAAGATGACTTTCAGGATATGATGGAAGGTGATTTTGCTGATTGGGTTAATGAGCTAGAAGAAGCTGAGCAACCTAAAGCTTGTAGTATTGATGATCCGGAATGTGAAGCCTGTGGTTCTTAACTAATACATTATGAACAACGCAACTCTACAACTCAAAATTAAACAAAGGCTGAATAAGCTTGCTAGCAACGATTATGATAACATCGAGTGCTGGCAAATTGTTGAAGCTTTTAATAAAGCGCAGCTAGAATGGGTGCGTAGACAGTTGCATGCTAGTAACATCTTTAAAGAAGGTGACGAGCAATCAAAGAGAAGAATAGACGACCTGCAAATTTTAATGCAACAAACCAACTTAAATGTGCAGGACCGTGTTTTGTTTTATGAGTCAAGCGAGCTACCCTCAGATTACCTAGAGTATAAGAGGGTAGCTACACTTGCAAAAGATGAATGCTGTCCTCCTAGAAGTATGACAGTTTACTTAGCAGAAGAAGCTAATGTAGATCAATTACTTAGAGACGTAAACAAAAAACCTAGCTGGGAGTGGGGAGAAATGTTTGCTACTCTTATGAATAATAGAGTACGCTTATATACAAACGATGAGTTCGATTTAGTACGACCGTCTTTGTATTACTATAGAAAACCAATCAACATTCAAATCGCAGGGTGTAAGGATCCTTATACACAAGCTTTATCAGCTGCAGATGTAGAGTGCGAATTTAAAGATGATATTGTTGAATTGTTGATTGATGAAACAGTGAGTATTCTTGCTGGTGATATTGAGTCTATTATTCAGTACCAACGCGGTTCTCAATCTGCAGAAAAGAATAACTAATGGCACTACAAAGATTATCTAGACCAAAGGGTGGTGAAAAAGCAGATGAACTAGTTGGAATTCTAGTAGCAGAGCTTTTAAATGCTTCTGTTTTAACGCACAAATTGCACCTAAAAGTTTCAGGTACAGGTTCTTATGCTCAGCATATTGCGCTAAACGAGTTTTATGATGCAATTAAAGATGGAGCAGATTCACTTGCTGAACAATATCAAGGACACAAAATGATAATTCTAGATACAGACAAAGCACTTATGGACAGTTATATTTTAACATCCGTAGATGATTGTTTGGATTATTTAGAAAAATTGTATAATTTAATTAGTGAGGTACAGTCGATGATGACGTGTTCGTCTATTATAAATGAAATGGATACACTGAAGTCAACGATTAATACCGCTAAGTATAAGTTGAACTTTTTGAACTAATTTTTTTTAACCTTAATTTTTTTTAATCATGGCTTACTTTCCACATGCCTATCAAAAACTCCTAGTAGCTAAGGCTCTTGCAGGTGCAGGAACTCCTTCTAGCGCTCTAGGAATTGGTGAACTAGCTCTTTTGAATGCAAAAGACTACATCTCTCTTGCTGCTCCTGCAGCAGGTATTAATCAATACATTCTTGCTCAAGGTAGCTTGCATGATGTTGATAAACTTGGACCATTTCACGGTGGTTACAAAGAATCTGTAAAATCTAAAGGAATCAATCCTCGTTATGTTTCTGACATCTGGGTTTCTCGTGCTTCTTCTGAAGTAACTTCTCAGGTGCTTGTAAAAGCAGCAGGTGATTGTTTTACTTGTGGTGTAGAGCGCTACTTGCGTTTGGACGTTAAAGGTTCTCCTGCTCTTCGTTTCTTAGGTCGTAACGCTTACTTTGTAGCTGATTGGACTGAGAAATGTTGTGTAGAAGGTCAAACTTCTGTTGATCCTTTCGTTGTTCTTTCTGCTTGGGCTGATCAAATTAATGGTGATCCTTTGGTTTCTCCATTTGTTACAGCAACTGTAGAAAAGTGGGATGTTGGTACTTCTGCTTGGGTTTCTGCTGCTGGTCACAGTGTAACTACTTCTGGTCACGGTGAATTCCGTATCGTTATTGATGCTAAAGCTACCTCAGCTGTATCTACTCACTTCGGTGATGCAGGATTCCGTCCTACTGATCACTATGAGTTGGAGCCTTCTCAGTTGTATGCTTCTGAAGTTGATGAAACTGGTGACGCTTGTAACGTAATTTGTACTAGCATTGCACGTACTGATGGTGTTCAATCTCGTGGTTCTGGTGAATCTGTTATTCGTCAGTTGATTTTGACTAACCGTTACGCTCAAGATCCTTTCCAACAAGATAGCAGAATGCGTGAGATTTTGGATGAAACTGCATTCAAAGTAGATCGTACTGCTCAATACGATATGTTCTACGTACTTCACAGTGTTCCTCGTAAGAGCAACCCTAGCGGTACTATGGATAACGATCAGTACTTGATCTCTATCGCTGTTGACGTTGCTCACGGTTGGACTAATCAACTAGAAGCAATGCTTCTTGAACTAGGTAAACTAGCTGAAATTTATGACGCTGGTGCAGCTGCATTGAAAGAACTCTAAGAGTACTTTAAATACAATAACGAAAGGGGGTGATTTTCTTCATCCCCTTTTTTTGTTATGCTGCCTAATATTTCGTAAATTATGTATGAATAGTGGGTGAACTATACCTTGTTATCTAATATAATCATGGCATCAAAACATATCTTAACGTTAGAGGTTCCTGAGACTGCAAATGACAGGCTTCTTAGAGTAGTTGATACAAGTAGCTACCTGAGTAATTTACCTGTTGAGTGCGGTACTCTACAAATTACCTCTCCGGGGTTTAATGCTCCCAGAAACATTGAAGCTATTCCTGGCTTTAATTTAGTTCTAAATGCATGTACATTAGGCATCCAAGTTACAGGGTGTGATAGCGATAATGAACCATTACCTGATGGTATATATGTAATCAGGTACAGTGTTTCCCCTAATGACAAGGTATGGGTGGAATACAATCATTTAAGAACTACACAGACTCTAAACGCCTACTACAAAAAATTGTGTGAGATTGATGTCGCTGCATGTGAACCTTCAACAGAAGTAAAGCAGGCTATGTATGAAATGAAATACATTAGAACGTTGATCGATGCAGCTAAAGCAAAAGTTGAATATTGTGGTAATCCTAGTGAAGGATTAGAACTTCTTCAATATGCAATTAAGAGACTTAAGAATCTTGATTGTAATAGTCTTTGTTAAACATTTAAAACCAACATTATGAATTGTCCAAATTGTAAATCGAAACTTACCTGCGGATGTCAGAAGCGAATTGCCAGTGATGGTAAACAAGTTTGTAGTAGTTGTATTAATAACTATGAAACTAATCTGAAAGCAGTAACAGTCACACTTAAGAAATGAGTTACTTAGATCGTCAAATATCAATCTTTAAAAACTTTGCTGACGCTGTTTACAAGCGTTTCAGACAAGATCGCTTTGGTATTACAGTAAAGTTCACAAAAGACTATGAAAAGCTTGCAAATAAGCTTGATATATGTAATTGGGAAAAGCTTGCAAAAGAGAATGATATTGATGATGCAACAGTAAGAACTATTTCTAATACTGCCGTTTACTATAATCCTTTAGTAAGAACAGGTAGCAGAACCACAGCACCTAAAATTAACGCACCCATTGACACCAATGTTACATATAACTATGGTAGTGAGGGTCAGCAAAACATTATTGAAATTAACGCTGGTGGTGCTATTACTAGAATTAACGTTAACCCGCTAATTAATATCAATAGAAACAATGAATACACTCATGAGCAGCTTACTCCTGCTACTGAATGGTTGGTTGTACACAACTTTGGATTTATTCCAAACGTATATACTACCGATCTTCAAGGAAACGAGTTTGAGGGCATCGTGGTTCCTGTTGATGATAGCACTATTAAAATTGTATTTACAGAACCTGTTAGTGGTTATGCATACCTAAGCTAAAATGGCAAATACGAAAACGTTTTACAGCAATATAAGTCTAGCTAAGAATGAACTGCTAGATGCCCGCATAGAAAATAAATCTACTGAGGATAGACAAGCTATGTCTTTAGGTATGCCTCATATAGGTCTTGCAGTATGGGATACAGACTTAAACAGTTTGTTTATCTGGGGAGGTCAGACCTGGGATAGATCAGGTGCTAGCTATGATGAAATAAACGCATGGAATACAGCATACGATGACTCTGTAGTTGATTTCATTATTAATCAGGGCGAGGATACTACTTTTACCATTCAGCGTAGGAACAGTGCTTCTATTAGTAAAACATACAAAAGCAGTCATACCCATAATCAGAACACACCTTCTGATACTTGGGTTATTACACATTCATTAAATAAAAATCCTTCAGTAACCGTGGTTGATTCCTCCGGCAATCAGGTGGAAGGTGCGGTTACTATTAACTCTTTAAATCAAATAACAATAACATTTTGTGGTGCGTTCTCCGGAAAAGCGTATCTCAATTAATTTTAATTAATAATAAGTCATGGCTAAAAAGTTTTTAACCTCTATTGACCTCAGCAAATGTGAATTGCAGAATGCGTCAATACACAATCTGGCAGCAGCTCCCAGTTCACCTGGAAGTGGTCAGATTTACTTTAACACGGCGGATGGTCAAATGTACTTCTACAATGGTACAGATTGGGCATCTATGTCAGGAGACATTACCAGCGTAGAAATTGTAGCTGCTGGTGGTCTTACTGGAGATTCTTCTACTAGTAATGGTGCATTTAGCGCTACACTTGCTGTAGGTGCTGGTACCGGTATTACTGTAAATGCAGATGATGTTGCGATTACAGGTGCGGATAGCTTAACAGCTAACGTTTTATCAAAATGGAATGGTACCAACTTTGTTGATTCTAACCTTACTGATGATGGTGCTTCTGTTAGTTCAGCAGTTACTCTTAATCTTGGTTCAGTAGCAAATGAAGGCGGAGTAGCAACTAAGATCCTTACTTTGGATTCTTCTGGTAATGTCGATTACAGAACACCAGCAGAAATTTTGAGTGACATTGGTGGTGCTGCAGGTACTGTAGATCTACAAGCAGTTACTGACAACGGGTCTACTACTACAAATGGCATTGAAGTAGCATCTCTTACATCGAACGGTCAAATTGATACAGCCGGTCTTTATACTACCGGCCCTGTAACTATTGCAGACACGTATTTTATTCAAACAGGTGCTGATCAGTGGAATCAGATTGAAGGTAACTTAAATCTCTATGGAGGTTTAAGAATGGGGGATGTTAATAATCCTACAGATAGCATTATTAGAGCTCAAGCGGGAATGCTGCTTATTAGTTCAGCTGTTGCTAGAGTATTTATTTCTTCTGATACAAGCGATGTACAAGTTGAGAATACAATTTTTGATGGTGATGATGTAACCATTATTGGTGACGTTACAGCAGGAGGTACTCTTAATATTGCTAACGCTGTAAATGAAGGTGTTGCAGCAAGTAAGATTCTTACTCTTGACAGTTCAGGTAACGTAGACTTTAGAACGCCTGCTCAGATTCTTTCTGATATTGGCGGTGCTGGTGACGGATTCACTTTGCAAGATGTAACTGACAATGGTAGTATTACTACTCGTGGTATTACCGTAAATAGTCTTACAACAAGTACAGATGTATCTATTGGTACTTCTCTTGATGTAGGTTCAACCGCAACTTTTGGTAGCGATGTAACTATTAATGGTAATCTTAGTGTTGTTGGTACAGCTACTAACGTAACTTTTGAATCCACTACAGTACAGCTTGGTGACGCTTACCTTACTCTTAACCAAGGACACG
>Ga0181590_10000850_pt1 | contig 25250 bp, 20 predicted proteins | sample 071ome_34_FD_132446 | JGI IMG/M metagenome (GOLD analysis project Ga0181590, IMG submission 132446) | Coastal salt marsh microbial communities from the Groves Creek Marsh, Skidaway Island, Georgia - 071411BT metaG (megahit assembly) | ecosystem: Environmental > Aquatic > Marine > Intertidal...
TCAGTGGCTTATGCAGTCTGCAGAGACTGTGATGGTGCCGGTGGCCAGACTCGAACTGGCACGAGGTTTCCCTCTCCGGATTTTAAGTCCGGTATGTCTACCAATTCCATCACACCGGCGTGCGACCCTTGGTCAGTGAAGGGACGGAATTATACAGTCTTCCACTGGATTTAAAAGCAATCAGTTCGAACTGTTCGCTTGGACTCGAGCGACATCTGAGCCTAAACCCAAATCGATCGCTGTGAGACCCATGCTAATTCCAGTATTAGTCGCAACGTCCGCGAGAATACGTTGATTACTCAGGGGCGCGTAACCGCAGGCTTCTCGCATCTGAGACGCATTCTTTCGGTCCGCATAGTCTAGTGCCGCATTTGCACCTAAAAGTGCTGGAATCAATCCAGCTGAAGCAACCGTCAGGACAGGTGTGGCGATCATGCGACCCCACTTCAGCTCATCATGTGAAGACGCTGTCTCAACGGCCTCGGAGCATGATTCACCAGATACAGCAATCTGCTCAGGGGCCATATCGCGAGCCGTTTGATGACTGACGCTCGAGCACCCAGAGACCACGAGTGCTGAAGCTAAAATAATCGTAGCAAGCTTATCCATGTCGATTCCATTCGATCCCGAGGGCACGGTTATACCACTGTTTTAATGTCACTAGTTAGATCTAGTCGGACTCATTAGTCGATGGACTTAGGTGCGGCCATGCAGCTTTGAGGTAGGTACCCATCGACCATAACGTCAAAAGAGCAGCGATGACCAAAATCCATAAACCTGGGTGCAATAGAGTTTCTTTGACAGGAAGAGCGAGACATACCGTAATTGCGAGCATCTGTGTCGCAGTTTTTACCTTGCCGAGCCAACTCACAGCAACATGTGCACGCTGCCCAATTTCAGACATCCACTCACGCAAAGCACTGACAACGATTTCCCGACCAATGATAACAATCGCCGACAAGGTCACTAACACTGAATCAAACGCATCGACCAACAATACCAAAGCAGCGGCCACCATGAGTTTATCGGCAACCGGGTCAAGAAATGCCCCGAAAGCGGATTCCTGCTTCCACCGACGTGCAAGCCAACCATCAAGCCAATCTGTAAACGCTGCGATAACAAAGATCAGTGCAGACAGTTCTCCCGCATATTGCGACGGAATAAACCACGCAAGAACCAGCACAGGAATGAGCACGACACGCAACAGTGTTAAAAAATTCGGTAAGTTCACTCAGATCTCTCAGTCGTTGTGCAACGCAGAGTACACCAATTCAGCCGTTTGTTGACTCATTCCTGTCACCTTTGCGATGTCAGAAACACTCGCCCGCGCCAGTTCTCTCATCCCTCCAAAGTGCCTTAACAGCGATTGCCGCCTCTTCGGACCTACGCCAGGAATACCCTCGAGTGGGCTTTGGGATCGCGCTTTTCCACGGGCCTGACGGTGCTTAGTGATTGCGAAACGGTGCGCTTCATCCCGAATATGCTGAAGCAAATGTAACGCGGGCGCTGATGCCGGAAGCGTTAACTCTTCACCCGTATCAGCACGATGCAAAATCTCAAAACCTGCTTTCCGAGACGGCCCTTTAGATACGCCAAGTACAAACACATCATGCACGCCAAGTTCATTCAAGATAGCTATCGCCTCAGACAATTGCCCCTTGCCGCCATCAATCACCAATACATCTGGTAAAGGAACCTCGCCAGACTTCACTCTGCGATACCGCCGAGTCAACGCCTGACGCATCGCCGCATAATCATCACCTGCTTTCACGTCGGTAATATTAAAAATCCGATAATCGCTTTTCAGTGGTCCAGAAGAATCAAATACGACACAACTTGCGACGGTTGCCTCACCTGATGTGTGACTGATGTCAAAACATTCAATACGTTCCGGTGCGTCAACCTGAAATCGCTCGGCGAAGTCCGTTAACCTTTTGGCTTGACCATCTCGGGTAGAAAGACGAAGGGCGAGGGACTCCTCAGCGTTTGTCTTAGACAAATCCAAAAATTGCTGACGTACACCGCGAACAGCGTGAGCAATTCTGACTTTTTTTCCGCAAGCCTGACCAAGTGCCTCTGAAACTAATGTCGCCTCATTGACCTGATGTGAACAGATCAATTCTGGCGGAATAGCCCGAGCGGAAGACAAGTAGTACTGCGGAATAAAGGCATCCAAAATCTCTTCAGGTGATTCCAGAAGACCCGCGTCTGGGAACTGGCTATTCACTCCCAGAACTCGACCACCGCGCACACTCAAAATGGCGATGCAAATTCCACCGCTTTGGTTAAAAACAGCAATCGCATCCAGATCAGCAGAATCACTCTCCATGACTTGCTCAGCTTGCACACGACGTACTCTTGAAATGGTGTTGCGGTAGCGTGCTGCCTTCTCAAACTCAAGTGATTGGCTCGCCTCATCCATTCTAGATTCAAGCGATGCAATCAATTCACCACTTCGTCCCTCAAGAAAAAGGCGCGTATCGTCGAGATCTTCTGCGTAGTCAGACTGATTTACAAAACCGACACATGGCGCACTGCATCGACCAATCTGATATTGCAGACACGGACGACTTCGATTTTGAAAAACACTCTCTTCGCACTGCCGAATTTGAAACGTCTTCTGTATCAGATTCAGTGTTGACTTGACTGCGCCAGCCGATGGGAATGGGCCGAAGGTCTTGCCGGTACTCTGACGATTTCCTCTGCGGTAATAGAGCCCAGGATAAGAGTGCTCGGTATTCATGTAAATGTAGGGGTAGGACTTATCGTCACGTAACAAAATGTTATAAGGCGGCCTTGAGTCCTTAATGAGATTTTGCTCAAGCAATAAGGCCTCCACCTCGTTACGGGTGATCGTAATGTCGATGTGCGCAATCTTGGCGACCATCGCCATTGTTTTCGACGCAAGACCACTGCCACGAAAATAACTCGACACGCGAGCCTTCAAGTTTTTCGCTTTACCGACGTATAAGACCTTCCCTTCGACGTCTTTCATTTGATAGACGCCAGGGCGGACAGTCAGGTTTTTTAAAAATCGTGATGAATCAAACTCGGCCATGCGAGGATTCTACTCCCTTCATGCCGTGGTTGTAGGCTAAGTGTGTTAACTCGACATCAGAAGTGATACCGAGCTTCTCAAATATTCTGTATCGATAGGTATTAACCGTTTTCGCTGAGACAGATAGTTGCTGCGCAATATCAGGAGCTCGACTGCCCTCGATCACAAGGTCGCAGACGGTCAGTTCTCTGGGCGACAATTTCTCAAATGGATTCGCTGAACGAAACCGGCTCAATGCGAGCGCTTGAGCGACTTTTGGCGCTAAGTGAACCTCTTGTCGTTTGACTTTCCGCAACGCAGATACAACGTCCTCAGTTGAACAACTGATATCAATCAGCCCAGTGACTCCAAGCGATAGCAATGACTGACATTCAACGGCACGTATTGACCGGAGATAGACCAATATCAATGTGTCGGGGAGCATTCGTTTCACCCGATCGACCATCACGAGTGAGCTTTGCTTTGGGCAACCCCCATCAAGGATCAAACAACGCGGTGGTGTCACCACAAATTCATCCAAAGCCAAGCGTCCTTTGAATGGAAATGACATGATCTGGAATTCAGAGCCACGAACTGCAGCCTGAAGCGCTTCGAGCAATAAGATTTGGTGTGATACCGCAACCACAGAAATATGCATTGGATCCCTCCTCAATTTTGGTGGAGAGACTCTAGCCACTGAGCGCTCTTACAGAAGCTGATTGGACTTCAGACCAATGTCATACAAGGAGAGCGAGTAATATCAGACCGAGCGCTAGGCGATAAGCCACAAAGGGAAGTAACCCGATTCGCTGGATAAACGCTAAAAACAGACGAATACACAGATAGGCTGAAACAAAACTGACGACAACACCGATCGCAATCAGATCCCACGCAACCGGCTCTGAGGTTTCGAGCAAATCCTTGGTCTTGATCAGTGCTGCACCCAAAATGATGGGTATCGAAAGTAAAAACGAAAATTTCGCTGCGGCTCGCCGAGATAAACCGAGCCAAAGCCCAGCCGTCAGCGTAATGCCTGAACGCGAGGTTCCAGGAATGAGAGCGAGCGCTTGAGCGAGCCCGATCACCAGGGCCTCCTTGACCCGAATTTTAGCAAAACCACCCTGACCGGATTGATAGTGCGCCCACCACAGCAACAATCCAAACCCGATCGTCGCCCAGGCGATTACAAGCTCACTTCGAAGTTCTGTTTCGATAAAATCTTTGGCCAATAAGCCCGCAATAACAGCTGGCAATGTCGCCAACCCAATAAGCCACCCGAGCCTTGCATGCCTTGGGTAGCGCCGCCCCATCCCCACAAGCATTCCTGTTGCGACTCTCTGAATCTCAAGACGCAAACTTAATATCACAGCCCCCAGAGAGCCAAAATGAACCGCAACATCGAAAGCCAAGCCTTGATCCGGCCACCCAAAGACAGCTGATGGCAAAATCAAATGTGCAGAACTCGAGATCGGAAGAAACTCTGTTAAGCCTTGTATCAGCGCAAGGAAAAACGCGTATTCAGTGGTCATATAATTTCGACGGCTGCTCAGAAAGTGGTTTCCATGAAACGGTTTGTCTCACATACAAAGGCGTCAGTTGATGTCCTGCGATCCATTTCGATGAATCCATTCCGGCAGCCAAACATCGCAACGTCTCAAGCGTCGGAAAAACTGGATTCATCTGTATCGAAAACCGATCAATTTCCTCCGAATGACACACCCACGAGTGCATTTGATCGAGCGCACTCACTGGCATGAGCTTAAGGCAACCAAAAGTTCCATCGGCCTGTCGATCTGAACCTACATAGATTTCATCCATACGCGCATCCAGTAGTGCGCCATCAACGTCTGTGTCACTCGCCGCAGCCAATAGTGAGAGTTGATCAATGGGTAATACCTGTAATGGATGCACGAGGTCTAGCGCGTGAATGCAGGATACGGCGATTCGAAGACCCGTGAAGCTTCCAGGTCCATTAACCACAACACATTCCGTTATTTGACCGATTGACTGACCAGACTCTTCACAAAGCACTCGAATTGATTCGAGTAACACCTGATCATGGCGACCCTCAATCGCATTACGGGCTATCCAAATTGATCCAACTTCAATACCAACAGACAGCCGATCACGTGATGCATCAAGAAATAAGCGGCTCATGAATTGGTAGTCTCAAACTCAGTTTTCGATTCAAACAAACACTCGCTCCATGCGAGCTCCAAGGCGTGTCAAACATTCATACCCAATTGTATTCGCTTTTTCCGCAATCGTATCAACGGAAATACCTGGGCCCATGATTTCGACCCACATCCCTTCTTTAACACTTCTGAGCGAACTGACATCAACAGTAATCAAATCCATGCTCACTCGGCCCACAATCGGACAACGCTGTCCCTCGATCAGCACCTCACCTTTATCACTCAGTGCGCGCAAATAACCATCAGCATAACCAAGTCCTATCGTCGCTAGACTGATGTCACGAGGCGCAACGTATGATCCACCATAACCAACTGTCTCGCCTTTGCGCACATGCTGAAGCTCGATCACTTGAGCCTGCCAGGTAACCACGGCCTCAAACCCTTTAGAGTCGCTCGGATCTGGCGATCCTCCATAGAGTCCTATGCCCGGCCTAACGAGATCATAATGATACGCATCACCAAGCAATATACCGGCGGTATTGGCCAGTGAACTGGGCGGACAGAGTGCTCCAAGACTCGCACGAACCGACTCGAATACATTCTGTTGTTGCTTACTATCCGCACGCTCTGGGTCATCGGCTGAAGCTAAATGACTCATCAACAGTGACGGCTTACAGGCAGAGACTGCGTCAAGAAGCCGGTCGCGTTGATATTGCGGGATACCCAACCGACGCATTCCCGTATCGACATGGATCGCGGGTCTCAGCGCTTCGACTCCAGGAATGAATAACTCATCTAATGTATTTAAGACGGGTCGAATTTTCGAAGCCAACGCAATATCAAACGCATCTGGGCCAAAGCCGTGGAACACATAAATGTCAGCGTCAGGTACTAATGATCTGAGCGCTAACGCTTCTTCGAGGTAGGCAACGAAAAAGGTGCGGCATCCAGCCTCCCACAACACAGGAGCAACAAAATCGACACCAACCCCATAGGCATTGGCTTTAATCGATGCAGCACACTCTGCTTGACCTGAAAACGACGACAGGCGTTGGTAGTTTGCTACCAACGCCTGTCTTGAAAGAATAAGCCGAGGCTTTCGGCTCATTGACTACTCACCTCTAAGTACTGCGAAGATTTCGTCTCGAATTTCTTCAACCTGACCAACACCCTGAACGCGATTCATGGTCGGTGCGCCAGCTGGATCTGATTTAGCCCATGACGAATAGAAGTGAATCAATGGCTCTGTTTGCTCATGGTAGACAGACAAACGATCGCGAACGACCGATTCTTGATCGTCAGTACGCTGAATTAATGGTTCACCTGTTTCATCATCAAAACCGTCTTTCTTTGGTGGGTTGTAGATGATGTGGTATGTGCGTCCAGACGCTAAGTGCACACGGCGACCCGCCATCCGCTCAATGATTTCTTCGTCATCGACGGCAACTTCGACTACATGATCAATATTCACACCTGAATCACGAAGTGCTTCAGCCTGCGGAATAGTGCGAGGGAAACCGTCAAACAAACAACCATTGGCACAGTCTGGTTGTTCCAAACGCTCTTTGACAAGCCCGATAATAATGTCATCTGACACCAGTCGACCAGCATCCATCACTTCTTTTGCAGCAAGCCCGAGAGGGGTCTCAGCCTTAACAGCTGCTCGCAACATATCACCAGTAGAAATCTGAGGAATACCGAACTCTTTACAGATGTATTGAGCTTGAGTTCCTTTACCTGCGCCTGGCGCGCCTAACAGAATGACTCGCATGTGCCATCGCACTCCTTATTGAAATAATCTAAAACCCTATCCGGATTTCTAGTGTTTGTGCAAGTTATCTAATGGTGCAACTAGCCCGTGTTGCGCATCCCAGCAGCGATTCCTGCAACAGAAGCCATCAATGCTCTCTCAACGCGAGGTTGCTCAGGATTTTCTCGATCGCGGCGCAGCAATTCTGCCTGCAAGATATGCAAAGGCTCCATATACGGATCACGAATAGCCAAAGATCGAGCGATTGCGGGATCACGTTCTAACAATTCAGCGACTTGCTTGATCTCAGGGATACACTGAATCGCAGAGTTTAGACGCTGACGCGTCAACCGACCCAGCGCATGCTCTCCACCAGAAAGAACACTTTCATAATGTGCAGCAATATCAGGATCCGATTTTGCTAACACCATTTCCAACATATCGATATAAACCTGAAAAAAGGGCCATTCGGCATACATATCACGCAGCAATTCGGTACGACCATCACGCAGAGCATCCGACAACGCTTCGTCAGACCCAAGCCAAGCTGGGAGCATCAACCGAATCTGCATCCAGGCAAAAATCCATGGGATCGCGCGCAAGCTCTCGATACCGCCATCTGCTTTTCGCTTCGCTGGCCGTGAACCGAGAGGTAACTTTCCAAGAGCTCCCTCAGGGGTGACCTGGCGAAAATACTCGACAAAATCAGGATGATCTTTGACTAGAGCACGATACGATTTCACAGATTCACCAGCTAAAGAGTTCATCGCATCAACAAACTCAGCCCGAGGCTCTTCCCCCGGGTTGAGAGTCGCTTGCATGACTGACTGAACGTAAGAAGTCAGCGTCTGCACCGCAATGTCGGGCAAACCGAACTTCCAGCGAATCATTTCGCCTTGTTCAGTCACGCGAATCGCATTGTCTACTGAACCCGGCGGCTGCGCCAAAATTGCGCGATGCGCAGGCCCACCACCTCGACCGGCTGTTCCACCACGACCATGAAATAACACCAGTTTGACACCATGCTGTCGTGCGATTTTAGATAATGCATCTTGCGCACGATATTGTGCCCAAGCAGCTGCTAGCGTGCCGGCGTCCTTAGACGAATCTGAATAGCCAATCATCACGTGTTGAACACCACCGATGGCTTCGATATAACTCGCATCGGACAGTAACGTTGCAATCACAGAGGGTGCGCGCTCTAGATCATCGAGCGTCTCAAAGAGTGGCGCGACAGGCAGTGGCTGACTCACTCCACAGGCCTTCTGCAACAACATCACGGCAAGCACATCAGAGGGTTGACGCGCCATTGAAATTACATAGCTTCCAAGACTTGCAGGATCAGCATCTGCGATCACCGCACAGGTATTGAGTACTTCTGCCACATCATCTGATGGTTCAAATTCATAAGGAATCAGAGGCCTCGGATTTGCCAACTCGTGTTTGAGAAAGGCACAGCGTTTCGCCTCATCCCAAGACAAATAATCACCCAACTCTAATGCATCGGCGATTTCAGCAACCGCTTCCGCATGTCGACCAGATTCTTGGCGAATATCCAAAGTGACCAGATCAATCCCGAACGTTGAGATTCGCCTGAGCGTATCGAGCAAATAACCATCCGCAATTTCACCCATACCGCACGCATGCAACGATTCCCACATCACAAGCATCGGATCAAACAAGTCAGCGGTCTCACGAATGCGACTGAATCGCTCGACGAGCTCTCCACGGAGCGTCGCCTCTAACTCCATTCTTAAAACGACTATTTCTTCTCGTAAATTTTTCAATACGCGTCGATATGGCTCAACTTCGTCTTCACCGGCGATCGACCGAAGAACATCAGATGCTTCAGACATCGAAAGATCCTGAATCAATCCTGTCAAATCGCGGTAATAGAGATCTGCCGCAGCCCATCGTGCGAGCAATAAGACTTCTCTCGTGACTTCATGAGTGACGTTCGGGTTTCCATCACGATCCCCACCCATCCAAGAACATAAGCGGACTGGCGCAACCCACGGCGGGAGTTCTTCACCGGTTACTTGCGCGACTTGTGTACTCAGTTCTCGCAAGAAATCAGGCACTGCAAACCACAGCGAATTTTCAATCATTGCGAAGCCCCACTTGGCTTCATCAATCGGTGATGGCCTTGTAGCACGCATGTCGTTGGTGTGCCAACACTCACTAATGAGACGTTTTAAGCGCCGCTTAATGTGCGCATCTCGCCGTGCTGACAACACACCACCATCGAACTCAGATAAACACTCCGCGATCTTTTCGTACTTCTGGATCAGCGTACGTCGCATCGACTCGGTCGGATGAGCTGTTAAGACCAGATCGATGTGCATTTCGGAGAGCGTCTCTACAATAGTCTCGGGACTGTTTGTCGTGACGATGGAATGAAACAAATCAGGAAGCGCGGATTCATCGAGATACGGATCACTATCCCCAAAATCACCACGTGTTTTGCGAACTCGGTGATGCTGTTCTGCGATATTGGCAAGATTCAAAAATTGGGTGAAAGCGCGAGCCACAGAGACCAACTCGTCATCATTCAACTCGCGAACCTCGTCAATCAAGCGCCCGCGTGCGCCATCATCGCCCTGATGAACCGATTTAGAGAGACCCCGGAGCCGCTCGATACGGTCGAGAAAATTAGATCCTTGGTCAGATACCATAATTTGACCAAGTTGCTCGCCTAAAAGGCGCACGTTATCGCGTAACGATGGATGCAGTTCCATAACTTCCAATCCTGTGGATAGTGATGAGATCAAGCGTTTTTAGCCTGATCCCATAGTCCATTTTTTTCGTTGTCGGTTGCGATCGTTAAGTCGATCCCTTGCGCTCTGGCGAGTCGTATGACCTCACCGATTCGGGATTCAAATTTTTGTGTTGCAAGTCGAAGCGCTTGCTCTCCATCGATGCCAAGATGCCTTGCTAGGCTGACCATTGTAAAGAGCAAGTCACCATATTCTTCTCGGATTGCATCGAGCTGCCTCTCTAGTCGAGCCTCGTGCAACTCATCTAATTCTTCATTGATTTTGTCGAATACGCCGTCAATTGATGGCCAATCAAAACCAACTCGCAACGCACGCTTTTGGATTTTTTGTGCGCGAGATAACGCGGGTAATGCCATGGGTACGTCATCAAATAGATCAAGCTGACCTCTGCTTGCTCGCTCTTCGGCTTTTTTCGATTCCCAAGTTTGCTTGATTGCGGAAACCGAGGCGCCCGAATTCTTACCGAAGCTCTCGAAGGTTGCATCAGGAAACACGTGTGGATGCCTTTTGAGCAATTTAGACACAATAGCCTCAATGACGTCATCCAACGTAAACCGCCCATCTTCCTCCGCTAGCCGCGAATAAAAAATGACCTGAAATAAAAGATCCCCAAGTTCCCCGCAAAGCTCATCAAATGCACCACGCTCGATGACATCACCAACTTCGTATGCCTCTTCTAACGTGAATGGAACAATACTTTGATATGACTGACTTCGATCCCAAGGACACCCGTGATCTGGATCGCGCAAACACCCCATTAACTTAACTAAATCAGATAGTTGATAACTCATGCCGCTCGAATCCGTTTGGCAAAAATCACGTTATGAATTCGTTGGACTCGATCAAGTACATGCGACAACTGTGACAACCCATCCACTTCGATCGACAACTGAAGTCGAGCCGTATTGGCTGAGGCATCGGTCATCGTTTGCATGCCAGTCACATTCACACGCTCATTGGCAAGCACTGATGTCACATCTCGCAAAAGACCCTGGCGATCATATGCATTGATCTCGATCTCCACAGGATAGGTTTCAACCTGCGTCTCACCCCAAGACACCTCGATGATCCGTTCAGGTGATTCATCTTCAAGACTTAATAGGTTAGCGCAGTCATCACGATGAATACTCACGCCTCGATTCTTTGTGATGTAGCCAACGATCATGTCACCGGGCACTGGGTGGCAGCAGGTGGCTATTTGAGTCAATAACTTACCAACACCCCGGATCTGAATACCATCGGTTCGCTCTTGAGGCGATGCCTGCCGCGGTTCAAGATCGAGTTCTCGTTGGGTCGCTCCAGACAGTCGACTCACTGCGCCAACTACTTGCGATACGCGCACATCACCAGCACCAACGGCCGCATACAAGTCTTCAGTTGTTTGAAGATTCAGTGCTTGAGAGACTGCCTGCAAATCAAACGAACCCAGTGCGAGTCGCTTCACTTCAGAATCGATTAATTGCTTACCAGCAGAGACATTTTGATCGCGATCGAGTTGCTTAAACCATGCTTGGACTTTTGCTCTGGCACGAGAAGTTTTCAGATACCCAAGACTTTGGTTCAGCCAATCCCGACTCGGTCGGGCTTCGCTTTGCCGCAAAATGTCGACCTGATCGCCCACTTTGAGTCGGTAGGTTAGCGGTACTATTTTTCGATTAACTTTCGCACCTCGGCAAGAATGACCGATTTCTGTATGGACCTTGTAAGCAAAATCGAGCGGAGTCGATCCAGAGGGAAGATCAACAACATGTCCGTCACGGGTAAATACATAGATACGATCTTCGAGAACGTCTTGTCGGAGGGCATCAGAGAGTTCTCTTAAGTCTCCGACTTCATCATGCCAATCGAGGACTTGTCTCAGCCAAGCAATTTTCTCTTCGTAGGCCTCGCCGCTGATCTCGGTGTCAGTTCCCTTGTATTTGTAATGCGCGCAAACACCGTATTCCGCCTCATCATGCATTTGTTGCGTACGAATTTGGACTTCAACAACTTTCCCTTGTGGGCCAATGACTGCTGTGTGGAGCGAGCGATAACCATTGGGCTTCGGTGATGCGATGTAGTCATCGAATTCGTGTGGGATACTCTTATACGCACCATGCACAAGACCAAGCGCGGCATAACAATCGCGTACAGAATCAACCAGTATTCGAATCGCTCGCACATCATAGATTTGTGAAAAATCAACTTGCTTCCGCTTCATCTTTCTCCAAATCGAGAAGATGTGTTTGGCACGCCACGTGAGATCCGCCCGAATCTGTTGCGAGGTGAGGGTCGCCGAAATCGAATCCACTAATTCCTGAATGTATCGTTCTCGGTCCTCTCGACGCTCAGCAAGCGCTTTTGCGATCTGCTTATAAGCATCTTCCTCGAGATAACGGAAGGACAGGTCTTCGAGCTCCCATTTCAGATGGCCAATACCGAGGCGATGTGCAAGCGGTGCATAGACCTCAGACACTTCTCGAGCAACCTTGAGTCGACGCGCTTTATCAGCTGATTTTACTGCACGAATCGCAGCTGTTCGCTCAGCGAGCTTGATGAGTGCAACTCTGACATCATCGATCACGGCGACTAACATCCTGCGAACCGCATCCGCCTGATTTTCAGCCGCTCCCAAGAACTGTTTCGGGGCATCCTGGCGGGTCTGACTGATGATCGCCATTTGCTGAACACCTTCAATCAGCTTGGCAACTGTCTTCCCAAAGTCCTCCCGGACGTCGCGCAAATGGAGACGACCAATCCGAACTGATCGATATAACAAGGCAGCGACGAGCGCATCTTCGTCAATCGGCATAGTCGATAAAATATCTGCCATTTCAAGACCAAAGCGGTGCGCATCGGGACCCTTCCAGTCTTTAGCTGTCGCATCTTTGGATTCAAGCTCTTCAATAAGACCAATGGCTTTTTGAAGCTTAGCTGACGATTCGAGGTGTGCTTCACGCGCAAACCGCTCAGCCCAATTTTCTTGAGATAGATCAGAATCGAGTTGAATCGGATGCAATTCGCGGGCTTTAACCACGAGCCCCTCGCTTCACAAAAAGCGCCATGGATTCGACATGCGCTGTATGTGGAAACATATCCATGATCCCTAGATGAGTCATTGAGAAACCTCGATCGACCAGTATCTTCGCATCTCTCGCAAGAGTTGCTGGATTGCATGACACATACAACACGCGAGCAATTTTGTTCAGAGGTATTTCCTCAAGCACTTCCTTGGCACCAGATCGCGGAGGATCCACAATCAGCGTATCCCATGATTCCGCGGCGAATGGTTGGTCTGCGATGGACTGCGTTAAATCAAAAGCAACCGCTGACACATTATCCAGAGAATTATGACGAGCATTTTGCAAAACTCTTTCGACCATCGTTTTGGATACTTCGACCCCGATGACTGACGCACAACGCGTCGCTGCGGCAAGCGTGAAGTTACCGAGCCCACAGAATAAATCCAACACGCGCTCGGTTCCCTGCAAATCAAGCAGATTAATCGCTTGAAGTATCATTGCGCGATTAATGGTCGCATTAATCTGCGTGAAATCTGTCACCGCAAATTGATACTCGAGACCGAATTCACCAATGCGATAAGTTAAGCGCTCAGGACCCTCTGATGGCCACAAACGGGTGATCGTATCCGGGCCTTTAGGCTGCAAGTAGACATGCCAGCCTGTCCGCTGCCCAAGTGTTGCGAGAACGCTTCGATCGGCCTCTGTCAGCGCTTCAAGATGTCGAATGATAATTGCGAGAGTGTCGTCACCTGCCGCAACTTCAACTTGAGGAATACGATCAGGTTGAGAAAGCGAGGCGATTGCTGTTTCAAGGGTACTAAGTGATTGACCGATCCGTTGATCCAGCACCGGACATCCATCGATATCTGCAATGAAATTCGAGCCTCTCTCCCGAAAGCCGATCAATACTCGATCTTTGGCATGCACCCATCGAACGCCTAAACGTGCGCGCCGGCGATACCCGAGCGTTGGTCCTTGCAGTGTGGGAAGCCTCTCGACTTTATCAAGTGAAACACCCTCACGGATCATGAGCTCATCGAGCGTTTTCGATTTGTGCACAAGTTGAGCCGCGTGCGGGATGTGTTGCAGCGAACAACCACCGCATACCTCAGCATGCGGGCACTCTGGCTGACCGCGCTCAGGTGATGGCACCAAGATGTCTTTCGCGATTCCCTCGGCAGTACGTGAGGATTTACCGGTGACTCGAACAGTCACGAGCTCACCGGGCAAGGCGCCATCGACAAATAGCATTCGCTCACCCCAACGAACTAAACCTCGCCCTTCATGCGAGAGTTTCTCAATTCGAATTGGGAAGTCAGGTGTTTGTTTACGACGTGGGGGACGTTTTCGCGTGCGTTGATTCATCGTGGAAATAAGTCCGTCGAAAGATATCGGTCACCGCGATCGCAAATGATACAAACCACCACACCGCAGATCAGTTCGCGTGCAACGCGCAACGCGCCAGAAACAGCGCCACCCGCACTGACACCACAGAAAATTCCTTCCTTGACGGCAAGTTGTCTAGCCATGTCCTCCGCCTCCTTCTGATCAATATCTAAGGTGACATCAACACGCGACGGATCAAAAATTTCAGGACGATACTCAATAGGCCAGCGACGAATTCCAGCAATTTTTGACCCGTCACTTGGCTGAAGACCAATAATCGTGACATCAGGGCTCTGTTCTTTCAGATACCGGGATACCCCCATGATGGTTCCTGTTGTGCCCATCGCACTCACGAAGTGGGTCACATCACCATTTGTGTCGTTCCAAATCTCCGGGCCTGTTGTCTCGTAATGCGCACGTGGGCAATCTGGATTCGCAAACTGATTTAAAACGCGTCCTTGGCCTTTCTTTTCCATATCAAGCGCGAGATCACGCGCCCCTTCCATCCCCTCTTTTTCGGAGACAAGGATGAGCTCGGCACCGTAGGCGGTCATCGCCCGCTTGCGTTCGTCAGATAGGTTGTCCGGCATAATCAGGGTCATACGATAGCCAAGAATGGCTCCAACCATCGCTAACGCGATTCCAGTGTTTCCGCTCGTCGCCTCAATCAAGCGGTCGCCCGGCTTGATCTCCCCTCGCGCTTGAGCGCCTTGGATCATGTAAAACGCAGGTCGATCTTTGACTGAGCCAGCCGGATTGTTGCCTTCCATTTTACAAAGAACAGTGACCTCAGGCGCGAGGCCTTCGTTCAGACGCTGTAACCTTACGAGCGGCGTGTGGCCGAGGGTTGATTCAATGGTTGGATAATGCACATAGACCTCCTGTGGCGCGATAGAATACCGCACTCAGCGAGCGAAGGCTTTAAGGATTAGTCGAAGGCAAGAGGTTGTCTAAAGTACCGCTCATAGTGACCTTCAGACACTGCGAGATATTCCGAATTCATTGAATCCCAAATTTCCCGATATGACATCGACTCCACTTCTGGAAGTTTTGCTAATCCAAGATCTGTCAATCGCGCAAACTGACCTCGCGTCTGCCTGAATAAATCATAAGCCCAGCATTCGGGTGGCTGATCCTTTCGATATCGAAGTCCGTGACTATCTAATGCATGTTTTAACATGCCCGCGTCAGTCACCAACACATATCGGCTGAGAACCTCTGACATCAATTGCGTCAGCCGGGCTAAAACAGCCGCTTTCTGAATATCATCGTAACGGTTCCAGTCCACAATTTCGTGAGCAAACCGCTTACAACCGCGACACACTGAATCGCCGTAGGTTGTCGAACAAAGCCCAACACAGGGGGTAGGCACTCGCGTTTGCATACTTAAGACCGATCTCTTTAATTCAGTATTAGTTAAGTGTTAGTACTTTGCTTCAAAAAACAATCGTGCACTGCGGAAAATTATTTTATGACTGTTTATTATTAAACGGTCATTTTTAATTCATTATTCCCAAATCAGTTGATTTTATTCTCGTCGAGCCCTCACAATCATTTGCTGAGATTTAAGGGAGGACACACCATGTCACGAGATCTTGTCAACGAGTCCATGGAAGACTGGAACAGCAAAATCGCTGCTGCCGAAGAAATGATGCCGATCATCGGACGTCTTTTCCGCGAAAAAGCGATTGAGACATCCATCTTCGGACGACTGCTCAACAATCGCACAGTCATCAACATCATCAAATGCTGCCGCTTTGCACGCCAAGTTGAAAACGAAGAGTTGTCTGCTGAAGAAGCTCGAGACGTCTTACTTGAAGTCGCAAAATTAGATCTGAATCCATGCCACGTCGATATCGGCAAACTGGCTGTTAATTTCCGTCGGCTTGGTGCCGGGCGAAGCCTCAACGACTATGTCGCAGACGAGCTGAAAGGGGCAACCGGAGACGCGCCTGTCGGGAGTCAAAAAACAGACATCGTTCTGTATGGTTTTGGCCGAATCGGTCGACTGCTTGCGCGCGAATTGATCGCTAAGTCAGGCTCAAAAGAAGCAATTCGCCTACGCGCTATTGTGATTCGAAAAAATGGTGATAACGATCTAATGAAGCGCGCGAGCTTACTACGCCGCGACTCAGTCCATGGATCTTTTGACGGTACAATCACTGTCGACCACGATAGCAATACCATTATCGCTAATGGGCAACGCATCCAGGTCATTTATGCATCAAGCCCCTCTGAAGTAGATTACACCGCATACGGTATCGATAACGCGCTAGTCGTCGATAACACCGGCAAATGGCGTGATCGCGAGGGATTGTCACAGCACCTCCAATCAAAAGGTGCAAGCCGAGTCCTTCTAACAGCGCCTGGCAAAGGTGACCTGAAAAATGTTGTGCATGGTGTCAACCATGAAGACATCACAGACGCCGACGCGATCATCTCTGCGGCAAGCTGCACAACGAACGCAATCACACCCGTCTTGGCAGCCATTGACGAAAAATATGGCGTCCAGAATGGACACGTAGAAACCGTCCACAGTTACACCAACGACCAAAATTTGATTGATAACTTCCATTCAGGTGACCGTCGTGGTCGAGCAGCTGCTTTGAACATGGTTATTACCGAAACAGGAGCGGCCAAAGCTGTTGCCAAAGCATTACCTCAGTTGAAAGGCAAGCTTACTGGCAATGCGATTCGCGTTCCCACACCAAATGTCTCCATGGCGATTTTGAAGCTTAACCTCGACAAACCTGTTGAAAAAGATGAACTCAATGACTATCTGCGCCACGTTGCAATTCACTCGAAATTGCAAAAGCAGATCGACTACTCAAACTCTCCTGAAGCGGTGAGTTCAGACTTTGTCGGTTCACGAGCCGCAGGCATCGTTGACGGTCTTGCGACTATCGCGACCGGGAATAACAGCTGCGTTGTCTATGTCTGGTATGACAATGAATATGGCTACAGTTGCCAGGTGATTCGCTGTCTTCGCCAAATGACTAAGGCAACGCTGCCGGCGTTCCCAATCGAAAATTAAAAAATAGGAAGTCTGCGACCAAGTATGGACGCAGACTTCTCAATTTTTCTGATAAAATCTCGCCTCCCGGCGCGCCGTGATCCGGTTCCCAAAAGGACCCACCCACCGCGCTCAATTCAACCTGAACAAGGACGATGATTGTGCTTGAAGAATACCGCAAACATGTCGAGGAACGTGCCGCTGAAGGCATCGTGCCTAAACCACTCAGCGCTGACCAAGTGGCTGGACTTGTAGAACTTCTGAAAAACCCACCTGCAGGTGAAGAAGCTGTTCTACTGGATTTATTAACAAACCGCGTTCCTGCGGGCGTGGATGAAGCTGCTTATGTAAAAGCTGCCTTCCTGACTGATGTTGCCAAAGGCAACACGGCATGTAGTCTGGTTTCCCGTATCGAGGCGACACGCTTACTCGGCACCATGCTCGGCGGCTACAACATCCCACCGCTAGTTGAATTACTTGACGATGCAGAAGTCGGAAAAACATCCGCCGAAGCACTCAAAAGCACTCTATTAATGTTTGATGCATTCCACGATGTGGAGGAAAAGCGTCAAGCAGGCAATCCATTGGCTCAAGAAGTCATGGAATCATGGGCAAACGCTGAGTGGTTTTTAAATAAGCCTGAAGTACCAGCTGAAATCAAAGTCACTGTGTACAAGGTCCCTGGTGAAACAAATACTGATGACTTGTCTCCTGCCGTTGACGCGTGGAGCCGCCCAGATATCCCACTGCACGCGCAAGCAATGCTCAAAGCACGCATGGATAAGCCGCTTGAAACAATTGAAGAATTGAAGAAAAAAGGTAATCCACTCGCTTATGTTGGCGACGTTGTTGGAACTGGTTCTTCACGTAAGTCGGCGACTAACTCAGTTCTATGGCACATGGGTGATGACATCCCATTTGTGCCAAACAAGCGCTCAGGTGGTGTGTGTATTGGCGGGAAAATCGCTCCAATTTTCTTTAATACAATGGAAGACGCTGGCGCTCTGCCAATCGAATGTGACGTCACGCAAATGAACACAGGTGATGTCATCGTCGTCAAACCTCACGAGGGCATTATTACCAACGAACAAGGCGCAACCATTGCTGAATTTGCATTGAAGAGTGAAGTAATCCTTGACGAAGTTCGCGCAGGCGGCCGAATTCCATTAATCGTTGGTCGCGGACTCACAACACGTGCACGCGACGCGCTCGGTCTAGGTACTGCAGATTTCTTCAGAACGCCTAAAGCTCCAGTTGAATCAAACAAGGGCTACACACTGGCTCAGAAAATGGTCGGTAAAGCATGTGGTGTCGAAGGCGTTCGCGCTGGCACATACTGCGAGCCTCGCATGACAACTGTGGGCTCACAGGATACAACTGGCCCGATGACGCGCGACGAACTGAAAGAGCTCGCATGTCTTGGTTTCCAAGCTGACCTGACAATGCAGTCGTTCTGTCATACAGCTGCCTATCCAAAGCCAGTTGATGTCGATACCCAACACACACTGCCTGACTTCATCATGAACCGTGGCGGCGTTTCTCTCCGTCCAGGCGACGGCATCATCCACTCATGGTTGAACCGGATGTTGCTCCCAGACACAGTTGGTACTGGTGGTGACTCACATACCCGTTTCCCAATTGGTATCTCATTCCCTGGTGGCTCAGGCCTTGTCGCATTCGCTGCGGCAACAGGTGTCATGCCATTGGATATGCCTGAATCTGTGTTGGTGAGGTTTAAAGGAAAAATGCAGCCAGGCATCACGCTCCGTGATTTGGTCAACGCGATTCCTTACGCTGCGATTCAACGTGGACTTCTAACGGTTGGCAAAGAAGGTAAAAAGAATATCTTCTCAGGTCGCGTTCTCGAAATTGAAGGCCTCTCAGAATTAACAGTTGAGCAAGCGTTTGAGTTATCAGATGCATCGGCTGAACGCTCAGCAGGTGGCTGTACGATCAAGTTGGATGAAGCACCAATTCGTGAATATCTCGAATCAAACATCACACTGTTGAAGTGGATGATTGCTGATGGCTATGGCGATCCGCGCACGATTGCACGCCGTATCAAGGCAATGGAAGCATGGCTTAAAAATCCTGAACTACTGGAAGCCGATGCTGATGCTGAATACGCAGAAATTATCGAAATCGATCTCAATGAGATCAAAGAGCCATTACTGGCTTGTCCGAACGACCCAGATGACGTGAGACCGCTATCTGAGGTTCAAGGTACCGCCATTGACGAAGTCTTTATTGGTTCGTGCATGACCAACATTGGTCATTACCGTGCAGCTGGAGAACTTCTAAAGAAAGTCGGCTCGATTCCAACTCGGTTGTGGATTGCTCCACCAACACGTATGGATGAGCACCAGTTGATGGAAGAAGGCTACTACTCAATCTACGGTAAAGCGGGTGCACGTACTGAAATGCCGGGATGCTCACTATGCATGGGTAACCAAGCACGTGTTGCTGATAATTCGACTGTTGTTTCAACATCGACACGTAACTTCCCGAACCGCCTTGGTAATGGCGCCAATGTTTATTTGGCAAGTGCTGAGCTCGCGGCTGTTGCATCAATCATCGGTAAGTTGCCGACCGTCGCTGAGTACATGGAGTTTGCCAAAGATATCGATTCAATGGCTGACAATATCTACCGCTATATGAACTTCCATCAGATTGCCGAATTCCAGGCAAAAGCGAAGGAAGCGAATATTCCTGTGACAGAGATTGCCTAAACGCCATCAATAAAAAACCCCGGCACCTTTCGGTGTCGGGGTTTTTTTATGCCTAAATATGAGCGTCTTAAACGTCGAGAGCGACTGGTGACACCACAATTCCGTTGTTGTCGCACGCAATGAAATCACCAGGGTGGATTGTTACACCGGCAAATGTCACAGCAACATCGATGTCACCGATGTCTTTCTTTTCGGTCTTCATCGGATTTGTCGCGAGCGCTTGAACACCAAGATCCATCGCACCCAGCTCATCCACATCGCGAATCGAGCCGTAAATCACAAAACCCGCCCAACCATTGGCGAGAGCATTCGCGGCAATCATATCCCCTAACAATGCACGCCGAAGTGAACCACCGCCATCAACAACCATGACACGGTTATTACCCGCAGTACCTGCGAGCTCTTTCACTTTGGAATTGTCTTCAAAACATTTGACCGTGACGACTTCGCCATAGAAACGTTCACGACCACCAAAGTTAGTAAATAGAGGTTCGAGGACGGAGATTCCGCCCTCATACACATCACACAAATCCGGCGTGGATTTCATCACTTGTTATCCTGAGCATCGGCCAGGAAGAACCAAGTCTCCAAGACTGTATCTGGATTCAACGAAACCGAGTCAATCCCCTGCTCCATCAACCAGAATGCAAGATCGGGATGATCCGAAGGTCCCTGTCCACAAATACCGATGTATTTACCGGCTTTGTTACATGCCGCGATCGCACGAGACAATAAGAACTTCACCGCTGGGTTCCGCTCGTCAAAGGCATCCGCGATGATTCCAGAATCTCGATCAAGTCCCAGCGTCAACTGCGTCAGATCATTTGAACCGATGGAGAAACCATCGAAATACTCAAGGAACTCATCGGCCAAAACAGCATTTGATGGAAGCTCACACATCATAATGACTTCAAGGCCATTCTTACCGCGCTCGAGACCATTCTCTTTCAATAGTTCAATCACAGCTGCCGCTTCATCGAGGGTTCGAACGAACGGAACCATGATGGCAACATTAGTCAGCCCCATCTCATCACGCACCTTCTTCAGGGCACGACATTCGAACTCAAAACATGGGCGGAATGCCTCCGAAATATAACGGGATGCCCCACGGAATCCGAGCATTGGATTTTCTTCTTCAGGCTCGTATAACGGTCCACCCACCAGATTTCTATATTCATTGGATTTGAAGTCTGACAAACGCACGATCACGCGCTCCGGCGCAAAGGATGCTCCAAGCGTCGCAATACCCTCGACCAATTTTTCAACATAGAAATCTGTCGGGCTTGCATAGCCACCGATACGCTCTGCTATCTCTTCTTTTAAATCAGCAGGCAGGGTGTCGTAATCCATCAGTGCACGCGGATGCACACCAATCATTCGGTTAATGATGAACTCTAAACGTGCTAGCCCAATGCCCGCATGCGGCAGACGCTGGAAATCAAATGCACGATCAGGGTTACCGACATTCATCATGATTTTAAATGGGAGTTCAGGCATTGCATCGACGCTGGTTACGCGGTGATCGTACTTCAAGATCCCGGCATAGATATGGCCCGTATCACCTTCAGCACAACTGACAGTCACATCAACGCCAGTCGAGAGCAACTCGGTTGCATCACCACACCCAACCACGGCTGGGATACCTAATTCGCGAGCGATAATCGCGGCGTGACATGTACGACCACCACGATTAGTCACAATCGCAGATGCACGCTTCATCACAGGCTCCCAATCAGGGTCTGTCATATCAGTAACAAGGACATCACCCAGTTGAACTTCATCCATCCTCGAGATGTCTTTGACCAAACGAACGGTACCCTGGCCGATCTTTTGACCAATTGCACGACCTTGAGCGAGCACTTCGCTCTTTTCCTTAAGAACAAAACGTTCCATTTGGCGACCGTCTTGTTGACTTTGAACGGTCTCTGGTCGCGCTTGAACGATGTAGAGCTGACCATCATCACCATCACGAGCCCACTCGATATCCATCGGACGGCCATAATGTTTTTCGATAATCAGCGCTTGACGTGCAAGTGACTCAACTTCTGCATCGGTCACACAGAACTGGCGACGCTCTGCTGGATCGACGTCAACAGTCTCAACTGAACGACCTGGCTTCGACGAGTCCGCATACACCATCTTGATCAACTTTGAGCCGCGTGTTCGACGCAAAACTGCTGGACGACCTGCGTCAAGCGTTGGCTTGTGCACATAGAATTCATCTGGGTTAACGGCACCCTGTACAACCGTCTCACCTAAACCATAGGCAGCGGTCACAAATACCACATCACAGAAACCGCTCTCTGTGTCCATCGTAAACATGACACCCGCAGCACCCGTCTCGGAACGGACCATGCGCTGGATACCTGCTGACAACGCTACGAGTTCGTGCGCAAACCCTTGGTGAACGCGGTATGAGATCGCACGATCATTGAACAATGAAGCAAATACTTCCTTGATCGCATGCTTAACGTTCTCAATCCCAGAGATATTTAAGAATGTTTCCTGCTGACCAGCAAAAGACGCGTCAGGGAGATCTTCTGCAGTCGCAGATGAACGAACTGCAACTTTCATCCCTGCGTTGTCGGCCGTCATTTTGGCAAAAGCGTCTTCAATTGCTTTATCGAGAGCAGGTTGAAACGGTGTATCAATGATCCATGACCGAATCTCTGCGCCTGTTTTAGCCAACGCGTTGACGTCTTCAACGTCTAATACCGCCAGCGCCTGATTAATGCGATCTGCTAGGTTTTCGTGGGCCAAAAATTCACGATATGCATGCGCAGTTGTCGCAAACCCGTTCGGCACGCTCACTCCAGCTCCAGCCAGATTCGAAATCATTTCGCCAAGTGATGCGTTTTTTCCACCAACGCGCTCAACATCATTCATGCCGAGCTCATCGAACCAAAGGATATAATTGTCCAAAAGGAATCCCCTTCCGTCTTGTGTCTTAGAAACCGCTGACGCAGACTAATCTTGAGCTCGCTTCCTTGCACTGCCTCGAGAAACGTCAAACGGCCATCGATAAAGCGGAATAGTATAAATGATTTGGAACCAAATATGCCCTCAGAAATTCGTCCAGTATTCTTTATTTCAGATGGAACTGGTCTGACCGCCGAAGGCTTAGGACAAGCTTTATTGAGCCAATTCAACACAGTACAGTTTGATAAGACCACACTGCCTTATGTCGATAGTGTTGAAAAAGCGAAAAAAGCAGTGTCAGAAATCAACGCTGCCGGTGTCGAACACAACGTTACGCCGATCGTTTTCGACACAATCGTGAATCAAGAAGTGCGTGACGTTCTTGCTGACTGCAACGGTTTTTTGGTGGACATCTTCCAAACATTCCTCAAACCACTTGAAAGAGAGCTTGGCCACGGTTCGAGTTATTCAGTGGGAATGAGTCATGCGGTCGCGCCTGATGGTCAGTATGCACGACGCATTGACGCAATTAACTTTGCGCTTGATAACGATGATGGCGCTCGAATTCGTTATTACGACCAAGCAGATCTCATACTCATTGGTGTATCGCGCTCAGGTAAAACGCCAACCAGCTTGTATCTAGCAATGCAGTACGGACTTAAGGTAGCCAACTATCCTTTGACTGAAGATGATCTCGATGACGACCAACTTCCTGACACACTAAGAAAACACAAAGCCAAGCTATTTGGATTAACGATTGACCCAGAAAGACTGCAAGCTATTCGAGAGATGCGCCGGCCCGAGTCAAGATACGCTTCGCTCAAACAGTGTCAGTACGAGGTCAACGAAGTCGAAGCACTCTACCGTAGACATGCGATTCCTTTTTTATCGACAACCGAACGGTCTGTTGAGGAAATCAGTGCCCGGATTCTTCAAGTCACTGGCAAGCGTAAAGTGGCACGTTAACGACCGAAGTGAGCACAAATAAGGTCTGCACACACACCTGGTTTTTGATAAGGAAGCGCGTGATCAACGCCTGGGACTGATTGATAAAACCAGTCTTCTCTCGAAGCCGCCAGGATTTGATGCAACGCATGCGCATCATCGATACTTTTTGATCCCACAAGACTCAATGTCCGCGGCGATCGATCAATCAACTCCATTCGATCGATGTGCCATGCAGCTTCATTCACAGCCATCAATGCATAAGCCAGACCCTTGGGGCGGCTCGCCAAACGCTGAACCGTCATGCGCTCGACGCGGGGATGCGTTGAACGATTGGGTGAAATCAGATCCAAAAATTGCGTCACACCAATGACCGGATCATCTTCCACCAACAAAGAAGACGCAGCTGTCGCATAACGCGATCGCAAATCCCGCAACTCTTCGAGCGACGAGCGCTCTAAAAGCGCAGGTTCCAGGAGCACCAAATCATCAACAACGCCCGGGCTTAACGCATTCACCATCAATGCAATCAGCCCACCAAAACTATATCCAACCATCTGACACTGCTTGACCGAGAACTCATCGAGTATTGCATCAACATCATCGGCAACGATGCTTGCACTTATTGCACAATCTTCGAAATCCAGTGCGTGAGACCGACCCATGCCACGTAGGTCTGGGCATATCACGCGACGGTAGGACTGAAATGCGGAGAGCAGGGGATACCACGTCGCTTCAGAGGCAACACCAGCACCGTGCAGCAAAATAAGATCCCCGCAACCTTCTCGGTTTTCAGTGATATGAATAGCTAGCCGATAATCTTCACGATCGATAAACCGAACATCAACAGAGGGTTGAGATATCAAAGCAGTGGGACGTCAACTGACTCAAAAATCTTTTCAGCTTCGGCGCGACCTTGGCTTCTGAGGAACTTACCGATCACTTCGCGCGACAGGTGAGGCGCAAACAAATTAACAAATCGATACATGTACCCTCGAAGGAATGTCCCGCGACGAAACGCTATCGACGTCACACTCGGGCTGAACAGATGACTCGCATTGACTGTTACCAAATCACCATCTGTCTGGGGGTCATGCGCCATATCAGCGACGATCCCAACCCCTAGACCTAACCGAACATAGGTTTTAATGACATCCGCATCAGCCGCCGTGAACACCACTTTCGGAGACAAACCTTCCTGCTCAAACGCCTCATCTAACCGCGAACGCCCAGTAAAACCGAAAACGTATGTCACGATCGGATAACGAGCAAGCTCGGACAGTGTCAGCGGCCCATCAAGCTGAGCTAATGGGTGGTCTTTGGGAACAATAACGGCCCGATTCCATTGATAGCAAGGCATTAACAATAGATTCGAAAAGTGTTCTAAACCTTCTGTGGCGATAGCAAAATCAACATCGCCCCCAGCCGCCATTTCAGCGATCTGCGCTGGCGTCCCCTGCTGCATCTGCAATGACACTTCGGGATACTCGCGCATAAACTGATTAATAATTGGTGGAAGCACATAACGAGCCTGAGTGTGCGTTGTCGCAATCGAAA
>Ga0181590_10000864_pt1 | contig 25112 bp, 20 predicted proteins | sample 071ome_34_FD_132446 | JGI IMG/M metagenome (GOLD analysis project Ga0181590, IMG submission 132446) | Coastal salt marsh microbial communities from the Groves Creek Marsh, Skidaway Island, Georgia - 071411BT metaG (megahit assembly) | ecosystem: Environmental > Aquatic > Marine > Intertidal...
AGTGCCTGTAGTATTATTTGCATTAATTAGATAGTGTTTTCCATTATCTGCAGTAAATGTACTATTTGCTAAATATTCAGTGGTTAAAAAATTTGTATCTCCGCCAGTTATTTCGCCAGTAGTGGTAATGTCCTTAGCTTGGAAATCCCATGTATCTGCTGTAGCTCCGTAATCCAAAACTAATACAGTATCGTCAGAGAACTCAATAGGTGGATTGCCACCGTGAACCGACCCACGAACAGTTAATCTTCCGCCATCAGTTATCGCATCACCGCCAGCAAAAGACATTCCACCAGTATTGACAGCGTTAAACAAACGCATGAAATCGCCGCCACTGGTCTGAATCTGTAGTTTTGCAGTACCACCGCCGCCTAAATCAGTAAAACTTGATGATGTGATTAAACCCGTAGTGGTGACATTAAGGTCTGTAAAGTCTGCTGTGGTGCTATTTAAATTAAAGGTATTTTTATTGCCCGTTCCCGTACCGTTGTTAAATCTGAATGAGGATTGTATTTGACCTGTTGAAATTGCCGCATCTTGTCTTACATCTATATGAGATGCGTTTCTTGTTGAGGTTCCATCATTTCCTGCAAAGGACAAATAACCAAGAGTATCACCAGAAAGGGTTGCTGACGGATTGGCTTCGTTCCCACGGTTTCTTTGTATTTTCATTTGAGCGGCTTCAAAGGCATTAGTCGAACTATAGGACCTTGCTTCAAATGCAACATAGTTTGCACCATCAATTTTAGATACTATAGGTGCGCCATAATCTGAACCTGACCTATCGTATGATTCTGAACCCGTAAAAACTCTTTCAGTAGTGGTGATGTTGCCAGTAGTGGTGATGTTACCATCACTAAGAGATAAATTAGTTTGAGTTCCCGTATCATTTATACTTGGAAAAAGAGCAGAACCGTTTGCAAAAATTCCATCTTGGTTAACAGTGATTCCGGTATTGGCCTTTACTTGTAATCCTTCGGTGTTCGTGAAAAGACCATTGCCCGCTGAAATTGAAAGTCCGCCGCCTCCTGAAGATAAACCTCCACCCGAAGAAGAAGTGGCTGAAAGAGTTACAGACGCATTGTCGGGATTGTTTAGGCCAAACGAACCACCGCCGGAGAGACCATCTCCAGCGGTGATTGTAATTATAGAGTTACTTACTTCAACAACTGAATTAGCGGCCGCAAAGGTAGCATGTGCGTAAGTATTCGAAATGGCATATTTAAACGCCATAATAATTCAACTTTTTACAGCGTGAAAATACCAGAGGCATTCCACGTAACAGTGATGTCACCACCATTAGGTGTTACAGGTAGGCCAGTAACTCCTGTATCCAAATAAGCAATCAAATTGGAATTGGTAGTTGCGCCACCCTCGTGCCAAATTATAAGAGCTCCGGCAGTGTTTGAACCTGTGACCGAAGTAAAAGTGACATCATCAGCATTGAACGTACCATTTGTAACTGTTTTTGTTGTCAAAGGTGCGCTATTAGCAATCCAACGATGATTTACACCATCAGAACCAACATCAGAAACATATTGATGTGAAGCACTATAAGTATAGTTACCCGTATCAATTAATGACACTCTAATTGGATTGGATGTAAGCGCTGTATTGGCGCCGTCAGCGGTGGTTCCATCCGTACCTAGCAATTTTTCTTTATATTTTGGATATATTGCATTTGCCATGATCTTTTTTTCTCCTAAAGAATATCCTTTATTTGTTATTTATTTATACAGAATTTTTACCAACAAGACCTTTTGACGCATCAAAATTAACGTATACGCCATGATGTTCAAAATCAAAAGTTGCAAAACTCCAACCAGAAATCAATATATCGGAACCAATAGATGAAATACCGGCCGGTATATCGGATGCAGTTGAACCAGTTTGAAAAGAAGTAAACGTATTAGCATTTGTATCGAATATAGCGAGGCCTATATCTTGATTTCCAAACGTTACACCATCATCGGCAAACGTTCCTGGTGAACGAGTTACCATTGCTATTCTACCGTCACCTAAATTTGTACTGATTTTTCCTTCTTGATCAAATTGTTCATCGCTAGCACTTCCTTTCAAAAATGTTCCAGCTGCACCATAAAAATCAAATGTTGTATAATCAAAGTATATTACGCCTATGTCTTTGCCGCCGGTCGGCGTTTTACCGTGAAGTTCACCATCAGTTTCAATAACCACGATTGCTTGATTTGAAGTGCCCAAATCATGAACATTTAATGCTCTGTCTCCATTGTTACCACTACCTGTTGATCTGTAAGAAAACGAATCATCAGTTGGATTGAATCTTCCTAAGAAAATATCAATACCACCAAATAAAGTATTTCCAATTGTTCCCGTAGTTCTTCCAACAAAAAGTACACTATTATTAGCATCTGAAATTTCTGTTAATGCATAAGCCTCTTCATCATCAGCTGTACCGTTTTGATAAAATTCTATGTCGTTATTTGCCACAGTAAAAAGATTAAGCATGTAATCATAAACACCAGACGTACCCGTATTAATTTTTTGAACACTACCTGACGTTTGCCAAATACTGTAAATTCTTCCATCTGTATGCTTAATCAAATCATAACAAAAAACATTACCATCATCAGCAACACCATCACCAGCTGTGGCCACTTGATGAAAAGTAAACATATCGCTATTAGCTGTTACTCTTATATCGTTTATTTTATTTGATTTGTGTTGGGCACTATTCTTGAAAGTTTGAATTGCTGCAAGATCACATTTAACAAGAAAACCACTATACTTACTTGTTGGCCATGCACTATCATAGTTTGTAGAAGTCAATACAGCGGCACCCGCATCGGTAAGAGGACCATTTGTCATGGTGCTGGCGCCAGTTGCACTTTCTACAACCGTGTATGATGTCGTACTTTTGTTTGATACACCTGATGACACAATAGCGGAACTTGTATTACTATAATAATATGTGTTACTGACCGCTCCAGATTTGTGATAGATACCTTGACCAAAACCATACTTTTCGAATCTTGCAAAATATCCATCTTTGGTAGTACCGCCGGTAGATTGTGAAGAACTACCACCAACAATAATAAAATTACTTTCTATTGAGTCAAAAGTAATATTCTCAACCGTATCTGTTCCTGAACCCCCAAAAGAATTTGTCCAGTCTATGATACCACTATTTGCTACACTGTTAATAGATGCACCAGAACCAGTGATGTTCGTTGTTCCTAAACTCGTTGTATTACAGGCAATGAATGCTCGCTTACCCTCAGATGTATGCATACAACTAACATATACGGGCGTACTGGTACCAGCGGCCATACTAGATGATGTATTTGCCCAATTGACGCCCTGGGTTGTCGAATTAGCCCAAAGACTAAGATAGAAAGTATTACTTAAACCATCTGTTCCTACAGCAATGTATTGATATATGTTTTCTGAATTTGCAGTATTAAAAACATCAATGTCACGGCCAACTGTATCCTGACTGAATTTGCTCGTATTGTCGCCATAAACAAATACTGTTTCTGAACTCATTGTTGATGGGCTTGTATCGTATACTATAAAAATAGCATTTGATGAATCACTTGGATAGTATTGCGAACCTGACAAAAGAATTTTACCATCGTTTGATTTTCTAGATCGCATGTTATGGATCTGTACTTCTTCTATAGAACCAACTTTTATAAAGTCTCCTGTGTCTTTGTTACAAACAGCAATAACAGCTGCTCTGTCTTCTGGAATGCCAAAATTTCTTTCTGTTCCTGCAAGACACAAATATTCTGATGACGAATTAGCAACAATACTAACTATGGGTGCGAACTGGTTATCAGAGACAAACGGTAGGAAAGAAGATATATTAATGATTTTTGTCCATTGCGTTGTGCCATCGGTCCCAGAAAATTTTCGAACAGCGTAGTCTACGTCTTCAGAACCAACATCCACGCCTTCTAGAAAATACCTAAATGAAACATAAACATCTCCGGAACTATCTACATCAATGCTGCGAGCAAAAAGATTAGTATTGTACCCAGATGCTTGCACAGGCAATATTTCTTTTTGCCATTGTATTTCAAAGTTTGCATTATATTTTGCTACGACCATACGTTCTTTTTGACTATATGAACCATTACCCATGCCAGGGTCCCAAGCTTCATCAACACCATCAGTCGTGCCGGCCAGATATATATTTCCTGTAGTATCAACAGCAGAGTCATTCCACGAAAAAGAATATGTGTTTGCATAACTTAATTGTCTTACAAACCCATGTTTCCAAATGTCTTTCTTTTCAGCAAATTCTGATTTACCGTAACCAGATAACCATAAACAATTGTTGTCTGTGTCTTCTATCAAACCAGTGAAATAGTCATCACCCGATCCACCCCAAGAAAATGAAATAGTTTCGCCATCTGGTTCTACAAGTGAAAGGAAAATATCCACATCACCTCTGTTGGTGGGTCCATCTTCTGTACGGCCGGCTAATGCTTTTCTGCCATCAGACAAAGTAATTCCCATGTTATAGTATTCGTTACTTTTTGTGTTTACTTCCACTTTGTTATGAAATTCAGGTGTAGCAACATCGTATGTCATAATGCTGACATTTGATGCTATACCCTCTGGTTCTGTGTTTGCAGCATCTCTTGTTATCATGCCCGTTACATGATCAAACTTGAGAAATCCAGCGACCAAAGGATCTTTAACAATGAAAGAACCAAAAACATTAGAATTGGCCGTGTCGTAGTCTAAATGAGAATACCCCTGAAAAGCTCCGGTCAGTTGAAAACTATATAATCCACTGCCTGTGTAAGTTCCACTATTGTCTTGAGTACCACTCAATAGGCAATAATACTTTGTTGTTGTTGAATCGTATCTAAATCCGTGAACACGCACGTAGTTTGTATTAACATTTGTTACTACTTGTCCTTCGTCTGTCCACGTTCCATCACCCGTACTAGTGTACAGACTGACGCCTCCAGCAGCTGGGTCTGTAACAAGAGCATATACAGTACTGGTACCGGATCTTGCAATTATTTGACAGTCTGGTCTGGCTGCAACATTCGTTAATATATTTTCAACAGTCAACGACCCACTTGACAAACTCGAACCGTCTGTCATCTTCCATATCTTGAGATCAAAATTACTACCATTATTATAAATTACGGGAACATATATATTTGTTGAAAGTTTATCTCCACAACTAGCTCTAACAGGATATTGACTGTAATTTTGTAATGGCGAAAAGGTTGGATCAGCAAGATCATAGACACCAAGAGAAACTTCTGTACTAAACGAAGTCGTACTATCGCTGTATGTTCTAGAAAATACATCCCAGTTGGTACTATTTGCACTGATATAAAAAGCATGAAACCGGTCGCTACTTCCAGTGAGTATACCTCCGGCCATGTAATCTTGTTCTGTACCCGAAGGTAACGTTACATCATTATGTGAATTGTGGGCACCACCAATACTTGGTGTATGCACTCTTCCAAGAACTGTAGCATAGTCGGTGCCCCTCGTTCTTTGTGCAACACCTAACTGATACCCATATGCTTTATCTGATGGTACAATATATCCACCGGCCGGCGCCATTGTTATTCTTGTGTTTGCACCGGCCGGAAGTGTCGGTGGTGAATGTTGATGATATTGATAGTACAACCATTCACTGGTAGTATTATCAAGATACATTCTGTCCCAATAAAAAACATCATCACTTGCTTCCGCAGCACCTTGATGAACAAAAAAGAACGCATCATCTTCTACTGTACCTGTAATAGCGTTTGTGCCGGCACCAATATGTTGAATTGCTGAACCGTGATAATCTATAGTACTTCCTTCCCACGATTCTTGAATGATCCCTATCGATCCATCCATTCCTGTGATTGTGTTTGCTGATTGTTGATCAAGAATGGTTTCCCATTTGTAAGGTTTGATATTCGAACCAGTAGTGGAATTACCAGCATTGTTTGGTATGTAAATGAACCAATAACCGTTTGTATCAATACCGTTTGATATTGGTAAATTTAGAGTATTGGCACTACCAAGTGCAATCTCTTTTGTTACGTTGGCGATTGGCATAATATAAAGATATTAAGCAGAACCAGAGATTGGCATTTGTGGACGAAACAATAAATCGGTTGTGTTTATTGCAAAACCAACATAAACGTTTCGAACAGATGAACTTGGTGTTGGTGGTGATGCAGTTAAACCACCCGAACCATCAAGAAAATAAGGTGATCCGGCCGTTAAACCTGATAAGCCCGGAACAACACCGGCAGCATAGTAGACACCACTAACTTTAATTAGTAATGCTGTAAGTTGTGTTGCCGTGTCAGTGTTAGCAGCATCGGTGGCAGTATTTGTTCCACTGACTCTTACAATTTTTCCATTTGTGCCGCCAGTCAAACCACTGACAGTAACAGCAGTACTTGATATGGTACTCGTTGTTTTTACAAAAGCCATTTGTTATGTAACTCCTAATCGTACTAATTCTAAATATGTTGTGGTAGCAATCTCGCCTGTATTGTCAGTATTTTTCACATACAATTCTAAGTAATCGTCTGCGGCCAGACTGAAAATTTCATCGAGCTCTAGAAAGTCATTTGCATCTATTCCGGCGTTTGTTAAATCTGTTGTACCATTTTTCGTTAAAACAAGTTGATAAGTATTTGCACCGCCGGCTGTACCACTTGCAATATAGGATTTTGCTCTATAATAACCGGCCGTTTTTACCGTCAGTCTAGATGGTGTACCACTAGCCCAATAAGCAGAACCAAGAACATCAGCATTAACATTAAAATCTGTAGTGTCCCATGCAATCGCAGTATTTGTTGATGTTGTAGCTTCAGCTGATGTTAATGTTGATCTGACACCACTGAAAGCTGCGTGAGCGCTTACGGCAGTTGCAACAGTTTTACCCAGTCTATGTATTTCAAACTTCGAGTTTGTATTTATGTCGCCAGTGCCGCTCGTTTCGCTTGCATAGACCTCTACGTAATCATTAGCCGTTAACAATACAGTATTATCATATACTACTGTTTGATTTGGTCCTGCTGTTGTAGAAGATAAATCTGTTGTGCCATTTTTCTTTATGACAATCGTATATGACGAACCATCACCACTTGTAATCAATTCAGCAGCGATTCTGTAGTACGCATTATCTGGTACAGTAAGTCTAGATGCGTTTCCTGAATCGTAAAATGTATTAACATCAAACTCTTCCGTATCAAAAGAAACAGCAGTGTTTGTCGTTGTGAGATTTACTTGTGATGCAAGTGTTAACTTTGCTCCACTGAAAAGCCTTCTCGTATCACTTGTGATTACATTCCACTTTTCTCCATCCCACCTCCACACAGCAGATTGGTCATCTGTGTACGTATCGTTTAATGTTGGTGAAGTAGGGAAATCTAATGCTGCCATTTTTTATTCCAATTATTTTTTACTATTTATCATTCTACATGAATATCAAAAACATATTACCTTCCGCGCCTGCGGGTGCTGCGGTAAATGTCCATCCAACATTATTTGCACTATCTGTTGAATCTGTAGCATTCCATATATCGACATTTGTTTCATCTTGAACGCCTACAAAAGCACTGTTAAATGTATAACATCCAGTTATGTCTATATTACTAACTGACACCGTATCAGATTGAGGAATAACTCCTTCTATTTTTATTAGATTAAATCTAGATTGGCGCGTACTGTCTAATTCATGTTTAAAAGCATGTCTATAGTTATATACAGCGCTTGAGCTGCCGGCGCTGCCGCCTGATTCTGCGTGAGCAATACTATCACTACCAATAATAAGTGTGTTGTTAGACAAAGCTAATGACGCGCCCCAACCACTTCGATCAGCGGTGGTATTTGGATCTTGTGGATTTAAGATAAAGTTACGAGACGTATTTGCTGTAGACCATTCTGAAAAAGGATATAAACAGACAATGTTACCCCCACCTCCAGCAAAGGTTGCGGAGGAAAGATGGTTCGTCAGGCCTATCGATAGGCCGCCAACTGCGGCCCAATTATCTGATATCGCTACAGAAAGTCCAAAATGATTATCTGTGCCATCTGCTTCCGGAGATGGTGCGGCAATCGTGTAATCAGAAACCGAGGTATTAACTGCAAGATTTGATGTTAGATATATGTAGGCGTGACCTAAATCGCCGGCGCCGAACAAGACGCTGTAATCATGAGCACCAATAATAATATAATTATTTGAAATGTCTGTACTTATACCAAAACTTATTGCATCTCCGCCCGCGGACGGCGGGTTGATTACGTAATCAGAAACCGAGGTATTAACTGCAAGATTTGATGTTAGATAAACAAAAGCGACTCCGTTTCGTTCCGGTTCAAAAGGACTACTTTCTAGTCCCGGTGCACCAACGACAAGATATGTTTCATTCATTGATACACTGTAACCAAAATTTTCGCTGTCGAAACTGACCCCGTTCAGGTCCCTATAAGGAATATTTACTACATAGTCAGAAGTTGACGTATTGACTGCAAGATTTGATGTTAGATAAACATAAACTCTACCTGTAGCTGTGTTACCTACTTCAAGATCAGATTGCTGGAAACGTGGTTGACCAACAGCAACATAAGTGTCGGTCACTGCTACAGATGTTCCAAATTGTGCGACATCTGGATCATTTTCAAGATATTGAGCGTCTGGATAGTTTAAGGTGTAATCAGGTATAGACGTATTGACCGCTAAGTTTGCAGTTAGATAAACATACGCTTTTCCAAGAACATTGTTGTCTGGTATACCTGGATTTTTAATAGCAAAAGGTGCGCCTACGACAATGTAAGTGTTGCTTACCGCGCAAGATAAACCAAAACCATCATCGTCGTAGGTATCAACGGCGTTAGGCGTGTTTATTGTAGCAATTAATTGATTGTTTGAAGTTCTATATACATGCACTCTATTTAGATTGGTTCCTTCGCCAATGCCGGTGTTGTAAGCTTGACCTGTGACAGTATATAATTCATTCGCAGCGACAGATATTCCAGCGTTTTTAGGGGCATCGGCCGGTGTATTAACACTTATTCTATATGGCGTTCTTCTAACAACATAACCGCTATTTGGAGAATTAGAAGTGTTTGAACCGGGTATTGGTCTAATCGTAACATCATAAGAACCGGTTCCACTTACATTGAAATCACCGGCATACAAAGACATACCGTGTTCAAATTCAAGTGTAGATGCTTCACTGTGATACAAAGAAAAAGTTCCCTGCACAAACATCATACCGGTATTAGAACCATATATTCTCGTTGTTTTACTTCCGCCAACATCAGTGTTAGCATATATTGTAAAATTGTTATAATAATTTCTATCCCATGCGTTATACTCTGTACCAGGATAACCTTGTTTATATTCAAACATGCTGTTGGCTGTGGTTTCAGAATGGTAATGATCATGTCTGATATTAATCGTACTATCATTGTCAATAAAAATATCTGCAAGACCCCAACGAACACTTTCACCATATCGATCAATCGACCAAACATTTGCGTATGGTCCAAAAGAAGTACCGTTTATATCTGTACCCGCTTTAACGTAAACTTGTTTCAAATCCTGACCTAGATCGATATCATGATTCCGAACAGTCTCTTCGCCACTAATATCATTTGGATTAGCGGTGTTGATACCAAGATGGAAAGCTCCAGTTGTAAACGTGTTTGCGCCGTTGTTGCGCATCGGGGCCCATACTTTTGTTAGCCCCAACACGGTAGTATTAGACGAAACTCTCCAGCCGGCCGCGGCCGCCGAGGTCTTACCTAGAACTGTAAAATAACCAAAAGGTGTTACACTATTATTAACATATTGATTAACATTGTTGGTATTAGCTAATATAAATTCTGTGTTAAGCAAAAAGTGTGCATTTGCATCTGTAATAGATGTGTTTCCATGTGTATCTATTTCACCGGCTTCACTGGCCACAGATGTGTTTGCTTGAAAAATGATATGGTGTGGAGAAGGTATAGACTGAACAATAAACTGGTTACAATTTGCACTTGCAATGTAAATGTGTGCATTTGAACCGCTTACTGAATTTGAATCAAAATAAACATCAGTATCTTTAGTGGGTCCCAATGTTCCTCCCAATGCAGTCCCGCCAGATTCATCTGACCAATTTGTTCCATCATTTCCTTGCCATGTTCCTGTACCGCCAACCCAATACCTATTCGGCCCAACTGGATCATAATCGACTTGAACCCACATCTCGTCAATTTCAAAAATTAATCCATCGCCACCTTTCACTTGGTTGAACGCAGTTTGTTCAATCTCCCAAGTCATCGCATCAAGATTTGCTTTTGTTGGAGATGTTATTGCGATATTTTTAGTTGCGTACGTTCCTTCGGTTTCTGACCACGTAAGATCAAACGTTGAACCTCCATGATTACATCTTACTCTATACGTTGCAGTATCGTTTGAGTAATTTGATACTCTGGCACGAACATAGAATGTTGCTGAAGTAATTGATTTTGATCCCGGTTGATTATCGATAGTACTATTTGTTGCCGTGGAACCCGTTATGTCACCACTATTTGTATAAATGCCTGCCGTATCATTCGTTGTAGGAGCATTATCGTACTCGGTAGATGCTTGTGAAGCAATAACTCCACCAGAAGTGAATGGGCCCGTTGCTACCAAATATGCTATAGCCATAATATGTTAACCCTCAAATCTAGGAAGATTCATAATTTGTCTTTTATGACAACAAGTTCCTATACATTTTGTAAAATCATTGTTTGCGGCTGCTGTTTGAGCCTCTTCTACTTGTGTGTTCGATATCCAACCGCCGCACCCTATATTCCATTCTTGACCGTGTTTTTGTATCATGTGATCAAAAAATGGTTGAACATCAGTTTGATATTCAGATGTTTGATATACAGATTCCCATGTACCCTCTCTTTCTATGAGTGTACAGTTAAACTTTCTATCTGGAAAAACAGCGTTTTCTCTAATTTCTAAATGCGGACAAACACCCCATGTACCTAAATGACAACAGTGTCCTCCTTTTTCATCACCCCAACCATCGCAGTTGATTGTCATTTCTCACCTCCGTCATGCCTCTGTAGACACAGCAATTGCATCCCACCTGTCATCATCTATATTATACATGCATCCAACATAAACAGTTTTGTTTGCTGTTGTCGTTGTTGGTAATGTGACGCCAACCGCTCTAAATGCTTTCGATGAACCCGTTGTCCATGTCAAAGCTCTTGCGGTACCATCATCTTTAAATCGAAAAACCATTCTTTTCCCTTGTGCCGGTGTTCCAGAGTCGGCATTGATAGTCAACGCAGACGCTTGTGCTGACGCCACATACATATCAAAATTGTCGCTATTCCAAGCCAATGGAGAAGTAAAAGTTGTTGAATTATTGCAAGTAGGTGCAGATATTGTTCCTGCCGGGCCTTGTGCGCCAGGCGTACCAGCATCGCCAGTATTTGCTATTAACGCAATGCTCATAAACACTTCATCAGTATCACTTACACTACCCCAACTATTTTCATTTATTGGAGTAACGGACAATGTTCTCCACGTACCGTTGTCCGTGTCAGCAGTAACATAAAAGTTTCTAAAATATGACGTATTTGCTGTAGCTTGAAATGTTATAACAGATTTGTTTGAATTGTTTGATGATGTTAAAGTGTCTAATACTGCCGCCTCATCGTGACCATCGGCGTCTGCCTCGTTGATGTAAACGGATGTAATACTTGCAAACGTAGCATTATTGAAACGTACATTTCCTGATCCAGGATCCGCAGCAGTAGTTGTTGTACTATAGTTCCATGGACTACCATATGCATCTAATCCTCTGGGACCTGTAGCGCCTGTGGCACCTGTAGCACCCGTGGCACCCGTGGCACCCGTAGCGCCATCCGCGCCATCTTCAATAGTTGGATCCGAAAAAAGTACCCACTGCGAACTAGAACCATCATTATAATAGATATATGATTGCGCGGTGTTTGAATTGAACCAAATTTCACCACTAGCTGGTCCAGGCGGTGGTGTACTTGAAACGGTTACTGTATTACCACTGCCACCGGATACCGTAGCAAAACTTAATGTACCGGAACCATCGGTTTGAAGGACTTGGTTTGTTGAACCGTCTGCTGTGGGAAAAGTTATTGCGCCATTGGCAATAGAAAATGTACCATCACCAACAGTTAAAGACGCAACATTGGCGCCTATTTCGAAAACGTGCGTTGAATTAGCAGAATATAATCTACCATCTTTTAAATTTACACCAAGTTCCCCAATAGTGATATCACTTGTTGTTGGTGTTTTACCAGCAACACTAGTTCGCTTGATTTTAATTGTTGAAGCCATTTCATTCCTCTATATAGAGTATAATATAAAACCGTATATACGGCTTTAGTCACTAAGAGGGCGTATGTACGCCCCCCTGATATGTTGTACTAGAAAGTTCCTCCATCAATCACTGCTTCGATAGTCGCTGGCGGCGTTGGGAACGTAATCGTATTACTTGGATCTGACGTTAGACCCTTGAAGAATTTCCAAACGCCATCGGTTGCATCTCTGGCCAGACCTGAGTACTCAATAGCACCAGAATTTGCATATCTGCCGTAGAAACCGAAATCAACGGAATCACCTGTTGTATTATTGTTTGCCAACAATAACAAGTTGTCGCCAAAGTAAACTGTTGTAGAATCGATATATGTCAGTGTACCGTCAACATCAAGGTTACCAGTAACTTGTAAATTACCACCAACAGATGTATTGCCGGTAACCGTAAGATTGACCGGAATAGTAACATTGTCAGCAAGACCAACAGTAACGGCCGCTGTTTCTGAACCCGAACCAGAAACAGAAGTTTCATTAGCTGTTGCTGAGATAGTTGCAACATAATTGCCAGTAGTATCCGTTCCCAAAGTAACAGCGTCAGCTGCAATTGTAACAACACCTTGATCTGTACACGTTACATCACCAGAAAGTGAAAAGTCTCTCCAAGCTGATGTTCCCGTATCGTAGATAAGAAACGCACCGTCATCCGGTGTTGTGATTGTAGTATCGGTCAACGCAGCAATCGTTTGCGGCGAGGAGGGTAACGAATCAGTGTTAACATATGCACCGGTTGCATCAATGAACAGTGTATTGTTACCAGCTTGAACGTTTACACCGTCACTAGTGACAAGAATACCATTAGCGCCATTAACAGCAACATCATCTGCATTAACTGTAATACCGTCACCAGCGCCAACTGCGAAGGATCTGCTTGTTGTAATATCGCCGCCGCCTGTAAGACCATTGCCAGCGGTCAATGTTACAGAACTGTGATCAACGTGTTCATTGGTTACAAAATTCAACAAAGAATCGTGGTCTATTTGACCTGGCACAGCAGCAACGCCGGATGTGGTAACAGAAATTGTTGCATCAGCAGCAACGACAGCAACGCCACCAGTTGATACATCAATACCATTTGCAGACGCAACAAAAACACCGCCGGCCGCAACGGTTATACCGTTTGCACCATTGACAGCAACGTCATCAGCATTAACAGTAATACCATTACCAGCACCAACAGCAAATGATCTATTTGTGGTAATATCGCCGCCGCCTGTAAGACCATTGCCAGCGGTCAATGTCACACTAGCATGATCTGTATTACGAGTACTCGAAGTATCAAGAGCAACATCATCAGCATTAACAGTGATACCCGTTCCTGCTCCGACCGCAATTGTAGGTGTTGAACCTTCGCCAGACGCATCGCCTGTAAGACCGCCCCCAGCAGTGAAAGACGCAACATAATCACCAGAGGTGTGAGTACCAAGAGTGGGTTCTGATCTTGCAAGAGTAACTACAGCTGAAGAGTTACCAACATAAAGAATACCATCTTTTGTATTGACAGCGAGTTCGCCATTTTCTAGAGAACTTGGTACAGAAGTTGCGGTATCACTTCGTTTAATTTTAATAATGGATGCCATTTTTTATTTCCTCATTTTATCGTTTTTCGCGAAGAGTTGAACCCTTTGACGCTGTTTCTTTTTTTTCTATTTATAAGATTGTACTCTTTGACTTTTACATTAGCTTGTTTTAATTCTTTTTCAAGATAAGCATTGCGTGTCGTTAACATAGTAATTTTTTGTGTTAAATCATTAATTTGTTTTTGTTGTTGTTCAATGTATAACTCTAATACTTCTTTTTCTTCGTTCATGAAAACTCACCACCATCAAGATCGTCAAAAGTTGGAACACCGCTTGTATTTATTTGTAATATTTCACCGCTTGTTCCTGTAACGAATCCTAATGTTGATGTGTTTGCTCCAAAAAGAACACCGTTTTCTGTAAAAGAACTTAGACCAGTACCACCATACTCAGTACCAAGCACATTGGTTAAGATCAAAGATGTTATAGATGTTGTTGCGGCATTAAGCGTTAATGTGTTACCCGAAGCATATATTTCTGTTTCGCCAATTGATACACCACTATCGCCAAGATAGATTTGACTCCAAACATTTTCCGTATTACCTACACTGTATACATTATTAGAAGATGGTTCAATATTACTTGAAAATGTGCCTGATACTATACTACCAAGTTCAGTATATTTTGCTAATCTATGACCACCAACGGTCACACCGTCATGTACACGCAAAGTAAGATTAGTGGTATCCATAGTAATTTCACCGTTCGCTCCTGTGAACGATGAATGTTCTACTGCTGTACCTCTTCTATGTTTTACTGTGATTGACATTTAAGTTAGTCCACCGTAATCTTGTCCTGCTGCAGGATCGGATGGTTGTGTTATTAGACCATAATCAAAAATACCTGCTACAGTCGTGCCGGTTAAAGCTTCGGCTCCGACCCATTTATCGACTGTTGCGTCATATTTAAGAAATTTACCATCAACTTTTGCGGTATTCCTATCAACATCATCCAAAAATTCAAGTCTTACTTCACCAGAACCCGCAAACGATCCTTTAGCGTATGCGGCTCTTGTTACTTGTGCTGATACTTGACCTTTAAATTCATCAAATAGTTTTTGTAATCTTTCCTCTATTGGTTTTATGTCTGGTGTAGATCCATCTTTTCCGTCCACACCGTCTCTACCAGCGGGTCCTCTTGGTCCGGTTTCACCCTGAGGACCTTTGATTCCCATGGGTCCCATTGGGCCTCTTTCACCTCGAGCACCTGCGGGGCCCTGTTCACCAATAAGACCCTGTTCTCCTCGTGGTCCCTCTCTACCTTGACGACCTGTTTCGCCCTTTTCACCCTTAAAAACTTGAATAGGTATTGGGTCACTTTCTTCGTCTAATACGAGATATTTTATGCCTGTTTGATCTTCAATGTCCTTCTGAAGATTCTGATATATCTCTTTGTAAAGCCTTCTTTCCGTTCTTCCTGATTCTTTTTTGAGAACTCCAAGAACTGCGGCAAGTAATTTAGCTTGATCAATATGTCTCATCTTCGTCTTGATCCGAGGCTAAAGAATCATAAAAACGAGTCATGCTTTTTACAAGTTCCGATTCTTCTTGTGACAGCGTTTCGCTTGGTTCGAACTTTTCATCAAGTTCTTCTTTCGATGATTCCATGTTTTCAGTTGATTGATTGTCGTTATTCATATCATCTACATCATCATTTTCACCATCTTCGGATTCTTGATCAATTTCCTTTTGCATGTTTTCTATTTCTGTCTCACTCATACGTAAAACATTTTTTCTAACCCATTCTTTCGAAAAATACGTGCCCACCAGTTGGTCAATATCATTCAACAATCGTAATCTTTCTGTCATTATTTCTGCATTTTTCAATTCTTCAAAATGGTTATCATTTTCAAATGTATAAGAAATGCTATCTCTAACCATTGCCCATTCTGTTTTGTTCATGATTCCCTTCAAAACAACCTGAGTTTCGAGCAAGTTATCGAAAAGCGTGGAAAACTTAGATCGCAACCTAGAAATAAATTTTGTAAATTTTACTTCGTCTCTTGTTATTTCAGAAGCACGACCTAGTGAAAACCCAGACTCAGAATCCAATCTACTTACTGGTACATTTAATGATTTATAAAGTTTCTTTTGAAAATACAAAACGTCTTCCATTTCGCCAAGATTTTGACCGCCCGGTAGAGTGGTTATTTCCGTTCCTCTACCGCCTTCTCTTCTAGGTAACCAAAAGTCTTCAAGCATTGTCATGTGTCTACGATCATCTCTAATTTCTCCCGTAGAGGCATCATATACAAGCTTGTTTTTATGTTTAACCATCATATCGCGTAGATATTGTTCAGCTTTTGCTTTTGGCAAATTACCAACATCTATATAAAAAATTCTTCTTTCGGGAGCTCGTGCAAGACGATAAATGATAGATGCGTCTTCAAGCATCCTCAATTGATTCATTGGTTTTAATGCTTTGTGCAAATGTCCTAAAGACATTTTATTTTTAGAGTCTACAAGACCGCTAGTTATATGGCAAATACTATCTGCTGAAATACGTATACCACTATTATTCTTCATCAAACCTTTAGAATTATAAATGTAATGTTCTTCATAATCTTTATAAGTAGTAATACCTGTTTTCAAGTCTCTGTTCTTTTTCTGTTCGCGTATCTTTCTAATTTTTCTAGGATCAATATATCTGAGTTCTTTAATACCTTCTCTTGGATTCTTAGCGTCAATTACTATTTGATAGTACAATCTGCCATCAACGTACCACCTTCGAAATGTTTCATACCCTTTATTACCAAAATCCAATTGACTTAAAAGAATTTTGAATTCTTCCTTTAAAAGTTTTTTCAATCGTACAGGAATGTCCGACTCGTCTAAATTGAGATCGACAGCATAGGAATTTCTATTCATTACAATTGATTCATTAATAATATCTTCAATTGCAGTATCACATTCTGGTTGCAAAGATAAATCTCTGTACTTTGTGACTAAATCTGCTTCGTCTTTTGCTGTTCCTTGCAAGTCAATATATTGACCATAATATCCACCGGTAGCAACTTCAGTGGCTCCATCGTCTTTTATGTCTGGAACGAATCTTTGCAGACTAGAATCATCAGATTCTTTATCTGCTTTTTTAATCTGGAAACCGAATAATTCCATGGTTAATTATCCTATGCAAAAAAAAGAGGGACATACAAGTAGTATATCCCTCTTTCTCAGTCTTTAATTAAACTAATAAAACAAACTTTATAAAAAAGAGGGCATCACTTTGCTATATTTAGTTTAATTGATTAGAGTACGTTTTCCCAATAATCAAATTGGAACGTAACAGAATACTCCATTACTGCATCGTTATCCCAAGCAAGGTCTATCGCACCGACTTCTGAACACCAAAGGTTGTTCAATTTGTAGATTTTGATAGGTGGTCCAGATTTACTGTAAACGGTAACAAAAGCGTCTCCACCTTTATAATCTTGGCCACCCGTCCTCAGGTTTGCTTCATGTGAGTTTATTTCTTGGTTCCATGATTCAAGAAGTCTACGAACTACAAAATCTTCGTCTTCAATGATTGTTGGAGTCCACTCAGCAAAAGTCCTAAACCCGGCAAGTTTAATAGTTCTGCCAAAATACGGAACTTCAAGCGGTGCTACTGTTCCAGCTGGAATCTGAGCAGCTTTGCATCGAAATATAATTTGTGGTCCGAGTCTTGGAATTACTACTTCAAAAAGAGAAGGTCTAGCACCACCTAGTGGTAATCCTGCGCTTCTAAAAGTGTTAATTGAAAAGGGCATCGTTATTCTCCTTTATTTCTTATATTTTATTTATTAAAATTGACCAACAATTTCGGAGAATTCTACACCAGTTCTCACTGCAACGAAATTCAACTGAATAAAGTTGATGGAACGTGCTGGTTTGATGTAGATATCACCAACGAATTCATTTCTATCAATAACTTCCGGTGTATTGTTTGTTTCGTCACAAACAACGCGGAAATCAGTGATACCGCTACGACCTGGAACATCTCTCAAGAAAGGTTCAACAAGATTCACAAATGAAGTTCTTGTGAATTCATCATTGAACTCAAACAGAGTGAAGTCAGCGGCAGTTGAAATTGCCTTTTCAAGTACAATAAACAATCTACGGACGTTGATTCTATCAAAAGCAGAGGGTTTCGACAAAAGTGTCTTGTCTCCAAACAAAACAGTTCCACGTCCAGAAAACGTTGTGACGGGGTTTACACCGTTTTTGTAGAGTTCATCTCTTTCAGACTTAGAGGGATTCCAAGCAAGTCTAACAACATTCTTCAAAATGCCTCGGTTAAAACCAGCAGGCGAATACCAAGGATCATTAGTAAAGTCTGTACGCACCATCAACCCGGCAGTATCACCATTACAAGGAATCCAACGATACACATCATTGTATTTGTCAAACTGATATTTCCAACCACTGTCCATAACAGCATAAGATGTTGATGTGAGTGTGTCACGGAAAGCGACAACATCATCAGCTTCTTTGCCCTCGTATGTTGCATTGTTTACAACATCGGCTCTTTCGGGAGAGCAACAAACAAGCAAATCTTTTCGCGTAGAAGCAATGTTATCAATCATGTGATTAATAACGGTAGCGCCCGATCCACTTGCAAGCAAGAAAGAAACATCTACTTCTTCCGTATTTTTAAATTCATCATATGCTGTGATCAACTGAGCATCCGTAGCTGAGGCACCGTCAGCACCTGAGCCAAGTGATTGCGATATTGGTTGTGTAGAACCAGTGAATGTTGCGGTTGCCGGCTGACCAGCGTTTGTATTGTTGCTATCGTGGTTAGCCCACCAAAGATACTGTGACCTGCGGTTGATAGCTGTCTTATAGAAAGTTGCAGTACCATCCGCAGCCTTGGCATCAGACGCAAACGAAAGATTGGGGAATCTTTCAAGTACTTGACCTTTAACACCAGACCATGTACCATCTTCGTCTACAACAACAACGTGAAGTTCGTCTCCAGATCCACCTTTATCTGTTACATACGCACTTGTACCAAGAGAATTGTCAAAATTACTATAATATTCCCATCTACGAACAATATCGTTTTCGGCGGTGACTGTATTACCTGTATATGTTTCAGCCAGTGTGATATGTGTACCATTAGCAGCAATGGCAGATACTTTAATTGGTTGTTTAGCTGAACCTGAACCACCTACAAGCAATATGTCATTGACTTGCAACACGGTAGATGTATCGCCGCCGACCTCAGCTGAGAAAGTCAGTAGAGCTGTATCTTTAGTGATACTAAATGTTTGACCTTGAGCAGATGTTGCTATTGTTGATTCGAAAGCTGTAGCTGAGGGACATACAGAAACTTTGAGTGAGTTACCGAGTTCACCGGGGTACTTAGCGACCCATGTTGTGTTCGCAGAGCCAAAGCTTCCATCCCACGTTTCATCGTAGTTTTCTTCGTTTTTGACAACAAACGCAGTTGTATTACCACCTGTTCTTGCACTGGAAAGACCTGTAGTCGATGCGCGACTCACTCTTAACGAGCGTCCATAAGCAAGAAAGTTTGCAGCAGTAAAGAAATCAACGGCTGTATTGGCGTCCGGCCGACCATACTGTGCAACAAGTTCATCTTCGTTAGTTATTAATGTCAGTTGATCAACAGGACCCCAACGAAATGTTCCTGCCGTACCACATTCCGTAGTAGCTACTGCCGGAACAATTGTAGTAAGATCAATTTCTGTGACATTAACACCTGGAGAGATTTGAAATGCCATTTTGATTCTCCTTATTTTTGATTAATCAAATATTTTACAGTTATTTATTAAAAGATGAATTTCACATAAAGATAGTATTTTCTTCTTCAGTTCTGCCGTCATCTATAAAACCAAACGGTAAAACATCTTCTTCGATCATTCTTTGATTTTCTTCGAATATTTTTTTTCTTATGTCGGAATTGGTTAATTCTTTGAAATAATCTTGTCTTAAAAGCCAACAAAATAAAACTAAACACATGACAAGATCGTCATTATAACCTTCTTCTGCCTCATAACTATCTTTTTTATTTATGAAATTGCACAATTCAAATAAACAGTCATAATCGTTGATTATAAGTTTGTCATTTTCTACAGCGTCTTTTAAAGCAGAACAACCAATTCTTTTAACACTCTTAGTTGTACGTACGCCTAATCTCACTTTACCACCAAAACCACCTGAAAGTTTTTGCGTATCTTTTGTTGAAGTAAATAACATGTTTTCGTATTCAAAATCATGATATAGTACATTAGAAACTTGTTCGCCTATGTCGTTAATCTCCACCAAAATATAAGCGTTGTTGTATTTCTTTGCTATATCGTAAATTACATTTGGATAAAGAAGTGGTGTTATTTCTTTATTCTTGTATTTACCGATAATTTTATATGGAAACTCAGTGACATCAAAAACAACAAAAGCAGAATAGTCTAAACCCACACCTCTTGAGGTGTCTACTACAATGACATATTCGTTTTCAGGTTGAGATTCTTCGTAACAATCAAATAAGTTTTTAGTGTAAAGTGGTTTTGTAAATGGTATCATTGCGAGTTTATCGGGATTAATTAAAGTGTGAGCACTACCTAAAAACTCTGTTTCAAATTCTTGTCTAAACTGTATTTCAGACGTTGCCCTGATAGTTTCTTCTTTCCATTTTTCATCTCTGCCAGGCACATCTGACCAATGAATTGATATTCTAGAATAATCATTCTCTCCATTTTCACTGTCTGTCCAAATCTTGTAAAAAAGATTCATGCCATTTGGTGTTGATGTAATAATAACTTTCGATGATTTACCAGAAGAGATTGTAGGAAATACAGAAGTAAAAAATTCTTGTTGAAGGTTATTTGGAACAAAAGCAAATTCATCAAGATAAATTAAATTTTGCGAAGTACCTCTAATTGCACTAGACGATGTTGCAGAAGCAAGTATTTCAGACCCATTCTCTAACTTTATTGATCCTTTATTCCACTCTAAAATTCCCTGTTGTATCCAAAGCGGAAGATGTTCATACATTAATTGTATTCGACCAAGAATTTCTCTTGCCTGAGCCATCTTGTTAGCAAGTATTGCAACACTGTATTGTTCGCTGAATAGTATCTTCCACAAAATGTAAGCGCCAACTGTTGTTGTTTTGCCCACCTGTCTTGGAAGTTTGCATATTGAAAACCTATTATTTTCAAATGTACTCACCATCTCTTTTTGAAAGTTCCATAAGTCAAAATCAATCAAACCTTCATCAATAGATATGATCTTACAATACTTCAAAATAAAATAAGCAGGATTTCGAGAACATTTAATATATTCTTTAATCTGTTCTTGTGTAAATTCTATTGTAACGCCTGCGGCTTTTAGATTTTTGTTACCTAAGTAACTTTTTGTCGTTGAATTCATTTTTTTACTTTACAAATCATAAATTAAGCGTTATAATAAGAGCAGCTGCGGCCGGGGTGGATGGATTCCTTTAATCTTTATTATTGATTAATTTTTGAAGTTCTTCGGTCGAACCAACAAAAAGTGCGTTGGTGACATTACCATTTGAATCGTTGCTTTTCACTGTTTCCTCTTTTAATTGTTTGGTGCGTTTTTGAATTTCTAACAAGTCTTTATTAGCATCTGTAAGCGTCTTCATTAACTGGCCAACAACTTCAAATGTTCTTGCTGATTCAGACTGCTGCGCTAACTCAACGAGCGTTTCTAGTGCATCTGAACCTCTTTCAATGAGATGATAAAGATTCTCTCTAGCGTACTTATAATCCGTGTCTATGTCATGATTATCAGATACTATTTTCTTTTTAGGTTCCAATTGACCAGAAAGCACTTCTTTATCATCTCTGGGTAAATTGAATAGTTTGTCTAAATTTTTATCTAAATTACTCATATTCGGTTATTATCTCTAATATTTCATAATTATCATCAAAGTCTATATCTTCTAGTGCTACGGAATTAGAAACTGTGTAAGCAGGTGTTCCATTTGCAGTCAATGCCGGTCTTTTTTCAATCGTTGCAACTTTGTCTGGGTCATTAATTTTAAGATCATCGTAAAAATTAATGAACGGTCTTTTAATAATACCAGTAGTGGAAACTGGACCGAACATATACGCTTTTGCTGTAAAAGTAAAATTCCAAATCAATGCTCTTCTTGTCGCAAAATCGCCTTCATAAGTATCTTCAATTGTAATATCATTGAGTACAAAAGGAACATCATATTTAATATTATCCATAGCAGGTATTAAATTTAAAGTTGTTGTCCAATCCGGTTGAAAGTATGGTACTATTTGTTCTACTATTTGAGCTCCATCATCAGCATTTTTAACAAAACAACTTAAAATAAATGTAATATCATATGGCACTGGTCTATATTGAGTAGTAACCCTGTTTTTATCTGTTGACAAAACTTTAGCATGTTTATGTGTACTTGGTAATTTCCTGTTTGATGAATAATTAATTGCTTGTATCTCAAAACCAAGTCTTGGCATAGATAAAGCAACATCTTGATCTAAATTGGGATCCTGAGATATTCGTACCAGGAACTTTTCTTTTGGTCCGTAAGCAATCGGCACTTTCAATGTCTGTAAAGTGTTGTTACTGTTATCCAGTCTTTGTACATATATATCATTGAAGAGATTACCGAAAACGATAACATATTTCCTTAACAAACTGTGATAGAATGTGCGTCCAAACATTTTAGTACCTATCTATCTCGCTGAAAGGATTAATCTCGCTGAAATCTATGATGCCTTCAGAATTGAAAGTGAAAAATTCGTTGTTTGCACTGTTGTCAACATTTTCAATTCTGTATTCTTGCAACACGGAACCACCATGCGTAGATGTTCCATCACCTTCAAGTTTCCAAACACCGGTGCCATCTTCAAGTGTAAACTCATTATCCAAAACATTGAGCGAGTAGTTGGTTTCAATGTTATCAATTTCTGTGTTACCGGTACTGATTGTTTCACTGCTGTACTGAAATAACTCGCATCTAAGATCGTATGTTTGCAATCTACCGGTTTGATAAAAAATTTCTTCGTGTTCAACAAATTTTATTTCGAATATTTTTCCGACCATTGGAAAGTAAATCAAATCGCCTTCTTGAGGTCTGTTTATAACATTAATATAATCGTCAGTTTCTAACATAAATGATTCGGTATCTTTAGAACCAGTTAGAAACTGTCTTGAAGGAGATTTGTTGTCTCCTGTTTCAAAAATAAGATTATAACCCACTTCAGTAAGAATTTTAGGCGAAGTTATTGTTTGATCAAATCTTTTTCTTGCTACGGTTAGAATCATTTCATCGCGAATTTCCAAACCAAATCTGGAAAGAAGATCACCCTCTCCTTCAAAACCTTCAACGTTCTTAATATACATTTCAATATCAATTGCTTCTTCGAACTTAGAAGCTGGATCTTCTCCAAATGCATTATCGACATTGACAAGTGTACGCGGAAGATATTTAAGATTGTGACCATATATTTTTATGGCCTCAATAGTCAAATCTTCTACAAGGTCTTGTTCTCTACCGTAAGAAAAATTATTGAAGTATGCGTTTGTCGCCATTATTAACCACCGTCCAACTCCAACAATTTTTGCTCAAGTATATCTTTCTTTTTAACCTTTCTTTCCATTTCAGATTTAAGATATTCATATCTTGCTTTTTCAGCTGGACTTAAATTATCTTCAGTCATTTCTCTGTTTCTGTAATAATTAATTGTTTCAGCATCTTTTTTGATATCCAAATCAAGTATTTCTGCTTTCAATTCAAATTCTGCTTGTTTTTCAATATGTCTAGCATCCATAAAGAAAAATGCAGCCATAATCATTCCTAAAGTTGTTAGAAAAGCGGCTAGCGTGTTAATATCCTTTAAAAAATTCATTTTTTTATCCAATCATATCGTGAACGGGAAGACTATAACTAACGATCATCTCTTCTTCTAGACTGTTTATTTCTTCAGTAGCTTCTTCCCATATTTTTTGACCGTTAAAAGTAATTCCACCGGGCATTTGCAAACCTTCAAATTTTTTCAGGTTTTCTCCCCATTGTTTTTTAAATAAGGCACATATGTATCTCAGTAACCACCTATCAGCGTACATATCAGTATACACATCTGGATCAATTACTTGATAACAATCCAAAATTAAATATTTTCCTGCGCCAATTTTTTCACTCCAATCGGTATCCACATAAACTCTGTCATTATGACGATTGTAACGAATGGGTTGTTTGCCTACAAAAATTTCTTCCAATAAATTAACGTGTTCCATGGCCATGGCATACGGAACAACCGATTGAAGAAGCATATCGTAAAGATCGTTCAAATGTATTTGATATCGAACATTAAAAAGATTATTAACGGAGTATGTGCTACCAACAACAAAACATCCTGTAACACCTATGATTGATTCTGGTACTGTAATATACCCGTTTGAAACGTCTGAACTGGTTACTTGATGACGATAGTATACATGTTCAGTACCATCAAAATGATAGTCGCGATAATATGCAATTGCTTCATCTATTCTATCTTCAAGCTGTTCATCATCAACGTTGATGTCTATAACTGGTTTGCCAAGTCTACGCAAACAGTATTCTTTTAATTCTTCTCTTGACGATGGTAGGGCCATCTTCTTTTCCTATATCAAAAAACATATTCTATTATTATTTATGAAAAGAAGTTATTATATTAAACCAGTACTTCAGCGGACACATTGAATATTGTAGATACTGCCCCGGTACCGCCAGAATCTTCAGCTATAGTTATAGTAACGGTATCGGTGCGGGTACCAAACGAAGTCTGGCGATACTCTAATATACGTGTTGAGTTTAATTCATAATAAGTGTTTTCAGTACCCCAGTTGGTTGTGTAGTTGCCATTTGTACTTACAAATTTTATAAAAAAGCCAGTACCATTTCCGGTGCCGGTAGATGTTAAATATTGGTCGTTGAAAGTAATGCCATCGTCTAATTCTTCAATAGAGTATGTGCCATTTGTATTGAATGTAAAAGTTACAGCGGCCGGTGATGGGCTGTTTGACCTGTCCAAAAAGGTCGTTTGGGATGCTGGCCAACCACCACCAATAGCAGGACCACTAGAGGTACCGTAAAAATCGGAAAATCTGATCTCACCACTAGCGGGTATATTCGTCTCTCCTGAGGGAATTGATATTCCATCCGAATACGAACCA
>Ga0181590_10000867_pt1 | contig 25079 bp, 31 predicted proteins | sample 071ome_34_FD_132446 | JGI IMG/M metagenome (GOLD analysis project Ga0181590, IMG submission 132446) | Coastal salt marsh microbial communities from the Groves Creek Marsh, Skidaway Island, Georgia - 071411BT metaG (megahit assembly) | ecosystem: Environmental > Aquatic > Marine > Intertidal...
CAATCCGGACGAACCCAGGAAATCCAGCGGCTCATCGGACGCTCGCTTCGCGCCGTCACCGATCTTGAAGCCCTTGGCGAACGTCAGATCAAGGTCGATTGCGATGTCCTGCAGGCAGATGGTGGAACACGGACAGCCTCGATTACCGGGGCATGGGTTGCGCTCCGGCTGGCGACGGAAAAACTGCTTCTTGACGGTCTTATCACCCGCCAGCCTCTGACCGATCAGGTGGCGGCTGTATCCTGCGGGATATATCAGGGCCAGGCCGTGCTGGATCTGGACTACAGCGAAGATTCCGCCGCCGAAGCCGACGCCAATTTTGTCCTGACTTCAACCGGCGGTGTCGTTGAAATCCAGATGACCGCTGAAGCTGAACCCTTCCAGCGGCCCCAACTCGATGCCATGCTCAGCCTTGCCGAAGACGGGATAAAAATCCTCTGCCAGCATCAAGAGGATGCCATCAGGGCCGCCCTATGATTATCGGCCGGCAGCTGACCGAAGCCTGTCTTGTTGTCGCCAGCCATAATTCAGGCAAGGTGCGGGAAATTCGCGATCTTCTTGCGCCGTTTGCCCTTGAGGTCTCCAGCGCGGCGGAACTGGACCTTCCCGAACCCGAGGAAACCGAGAAAACCTATCGCGGCAATGCAAAACTCAAAGCCGCCGCCGCCGCCCGGGCAAGCGGCATGCCTGCGCTTTCAGATGACAGTGGCTTTGAAGTGAACGCGATCAACAACGCGCCGGGTCTTTATTCGGCGCGCTGGGCCGGTCCTGACAAAGATTTCACCATGGCAATGAACAAGGTGCACGCATCTTTTGTCGCTTCGGGAAACACGGATATCCGTTGCCGTTTTGTCTGCGCCCTGTCGATTGTCTGGCCCGATGGCCATGATGAAACCGTCGAAGGCAGGGTTGAAGGTGAAATGGTATGGCCGCCGCGCGGAGATAAAGGTTTCGGCTATGATCCCATGTTCCGCCCGTTGGGGCATGAACTCACCTTTGGCGAATGCGACCAGGACTGGAAGCACGAGGTCAGCCACCGGGCCGATGCGTTTACACAGCTTCTTGAGCGTTGTTTTGCGGAAACGCCGCGGTGGAATTGACGGGGCTGATTTAATGACCACCGATCCGCAGCCTTTCGGGCTTTATATCCACTGGCCCTTCTGCCGTGCAAAATGCCCTTATTGTGATTTCAACAGCCACGTCCGTGAAACCGTCGATCACGACCGCTGGGCAAAAAACCTCCGCCGGGAAATGGAAACTCTGGCCGCAATGACCGGAACCCGGGGCCGGGTGCTGAGGAGCATATTCATCGGTGGAGGGACACCTTCGCTCATGATGCCATCCACCATCGCGGCGGTGCTGGACCACGCGGCCACGGTTTTTACCATGCCGGAGGATATTGAGATCACCATGGAGGCCAATCCCACCAGCGTTGAAGCCTCAAGCATGGCTGAATTTGCTGGTGCCGGCGTCAATCGCGTTTCTCTTGGTGTTCAGGCGCTGGATGATACGGCATTGGCCCAGCTCGGCCGGGAGCATTCCGCCAGCGAAGCACTTGAAGCCTTAGAAGAAGCCCGAAGAAACTTTAAGCGGGTTTCCGCCGATTTTATCTATGCCAGGCCAGAGCAGTCCATCGAAGCCTGGCGTGATGAGCTGAAACATATTCTTGATCTGGGCCTTGACCATCTTTCGCTTTATCAGCTGACGCTTGAGCCGGGAACAGCTTTCTGGAGCCAGCATCAGCGCGGCTTGTTTTTCCTGCCCGAAGACGGGTTGGCACGCGAACTCTATGATCTGACCCAGGACATGACCACGGCTTCAGGATTGCCGGCATACGAAATTTCCAATCACGCCAGAAAGGGGCAGGAAAGCCGGCATAATCTTGTCTACTGGCAGGCAGGAGACTGGATCGGGATCGGCCCGGGCGCGTATGGCCGCATCTGGGAGAATGGCCGCCGCGTGGAAACACGGAGCCGAAGGGATCCCTCCGCCTGGCTTGATGATGTGGAGGCTCACGGCCACGCGCTTGACCACAAAACAGAAGAAAGCCCGGCGGAATATGGACGTGAAGCCCTGATGATGGGGCTTCGCCTGAACATGGGGGTGGATCTGGAGAAAATCACCGCCCTTGCAGGTCCAAGGGAAAACTGGATCAACACATCCATGATGGATCAACTGCTGGCAAATGATTACCTTGAGCTGGACAGGGAAATCCTGAAACTCAGACAAGATGCACGGCCACTCCTCAACAGCGTGCTGACCTCACTTGTGATCTGAAGAACAGGATCAGAAGGATATCGGGCTCGGAGCTATGACCGAACTTGACCCGCTATCGATCTGCCTCACATCAAGCAGCCTGAGATTCCGGCCATCCGGCAGTAACCTGAACATGCCTGAAAACCCCGAAAAGCCGATCGGGCTTGTCAGCTCCTGACGGAGATCTCTCTCTTCGCGGACAATGGTACCAATCAGCGCAACCGCATCAAACCCCAGCATGGAAAGACGCCCGGCAGGAAGGCCGGAGGTCTTGGCCCAGAGCTGTGCAAATCTGCCGTGTTGATCTGACGGGGCATTGGCATACCACGCCCCGGACAAAGACGGCTCCTGAAGGGTGGCGGCATCATCCCATATCGATGTGCCCATATACCTGACTTTTTCCGGATCAAGATCATACCAGGCCAGTACCGGGGCGACCCCGAGACTGAACGCATTGTCTCCCGCCATGATGACCAGATCAAATTCCGGCACACGTGACCTGCTGCTGTTTGAAGATTTCCGCCACCGTGTAAAGTCGCGTACCGTTTTGCGCAACGTCGCCTCACTGGAACGTGTTTCATCACTGATGGTCAGGCGGCTGACATTCTCAACCCCGGACAGGACAAGAATATTGGCCGCATGATCGGCAACACGCTTGCCGTAGACACTGTTCTGTTCAACCAGCGCAACGGCAAGTTGCTTACGACCGGAAGAGGGATCAGGCTTTATATGTTGAAGAGCATGGGCAAGAGCGGTTTCGATTTCCTGCTCAGGCGTCTGGCCGAGAATCCACAACCCGGGCCTTGCAACAAACAGGTCATTTGAAAAGGAAATCATGGGCACATCAGCGATTCGGGCAAGAGGCCAGGCCCGCCTGGTGTCTTCGGCATAAACAGGCCCGAGAACAAGATCAGCCTGATCTTCTATTGCCTCCTGGACCGCCTGCTCAACCCCCGTGGCCGTATCCTTGAAAATAAGATCAACATGTTCAAGACGAAGTTCAAACAGCGCAAGTTCTGCGCCTTTTCTTATGCGTTCCCCGATAGCAGCCCCAGGGCCGCTCAGGGGCGCAAGCAACGCTATCCGGAAAAGACCTTCCGGCTTTTGCGGTGTCAAAATGGGGGCAATCGGGTCTATCGCCATGTTTTCACTGAGCGTGGCTTCAGGGCGTATCAGCGCAAAGGCGGCGGCCAGTGCCTCGGGCGCAAGGGAAGGATCCCTGCCTTCCGGCACAACCAGTTCCTCAGGCCGGGTCTGATCTTTATTTTCTTCCTCGGCTGTGATCGCGGCGGCGATACTTTCTTCTTCTGTTACAGACGTTGAAACCGCCTTGCTTTCATCGCTTTCCTCCTGATCACGCTTGATAAGGTTGTCGATGATCGTGCCGACATCATCATCGGATTGAGAGATTTGCTCGAGAGCGGAAATAATTGTCTGGATACTTTCGCCTGTCTCTTCTGAAATGCTGCTGGCGGATTTTATGATATCAAGGAAGGGATCAGGTTTGTCTTCATCTTTCTTTGGGGTGATGGTTTCAACTGCCGGTGCCCTGGCATCAACACTGGATGACGTGATCTGATCTGTTGACCCGGCCGTGGTGGCAAGTGGTCTTTCTTCCTGAGTGGTATTGCAGCCAGCCAGAAGAAAGGGCAGAAGCAGGATCCAGAAACATATGGGTGAACAGGATCTTTTGGTCATGCGCTTATCGTTAGGGTCAATAGCATAAAGTAATGTATGATCGTATTCATGCTTGTCACATGTTTTTCTTCATTCCGGGATGAATAGGCTATCAGATAAGTCACGCCTGTCAAAGAGTGTGGCCACTGCTACCAATGGCCAGGGGCAACTTGTGGTCACCTCAACCCCGATCGGTAATCTGGGTGACCTGTCGCCCCGGGCCAGAAGCATTCTTGAAACCGCCGGGATGATTGCCTGTGAAGATACACGTCACACCGGGCTGATGCTTCATCGCCTGGGCATCACCCATGGCAAGCTGATCGCGTATCATGATCACAGCTCACCCGGTGTTGCGGACGGCATCATCAAGGCCATTGCGGAGGGCACCACCGTTGCCCTTGTAAGTGATGCGGGCACCCCGCTTCTTTCAGATCCCGGCTACAAGCTTGTGGATGCCTGTCTTGAACGTGACCTCAGGGTTGTGGCCATCCCGGGGCCGTCGGCGCTTCTGGCCGCCCTTGTCACCGCTGGCCTTCCGACCGACCGGTTTTTCTTCGCCGGATTTCTCCCCCAGCAAAAGAGTCGGCGGCAACGTGAACTTGCTTCTCTTGCCGGTCTTGACGCGACGCTTGTTTTCTATGAATCCCCGCGCCGGCTTCTCGCCTGTCTTGCTGATATGGACACCCTTCTTCCCTTCAGGGATATCGCGGTGGCACGTGAGCTCACCAAACAGCATGAAGAAACCCGGCGCGGCACAGCTCAAAGCCTGATTGCCCATTTTGAAATCAATCCCCCGAAGGGGGAAATCGTTGTCATGGCAGGTCCGTGCCGGCAAAAGGCCGAGCCTGAACCGGCCGAGCTTGCCGCCATGGTTGCAGCTGAAATGGATAAAGGGGCAAGCCGCCGTGACGCGGTAAGGCATGTGGCGAAAGCGACAGGTGTTCCCCGGAGCAGGATTTACGACATATCGCTGCATGCCCCGGCTCAGGATAAATGAGAAGAGACGGCAGGCAACGTGCGGAACGTCATGGCAGAATTGCTGAAATTTACGTAGCTCTCCTATATTGCCTTTGCGGCTTCAGGATACTGGCCCGCCGGTACCGGACAAAATTGGGCGAGGCGGATCTCATCCTGCGGCGAGGTAATCTGGTCGTGGTGGTTGAGGTCAAATATGCGGGCGCCGGGCAGGTTATTGACACAGTTCTTCCGTCCTTCAGGCAATTAAAACGCATTGAAAAAGCGGCGCTTATCTTTCAATCCCGGCATCCTGAATACGCCAACGCCATGCTTCGTCTGGATATTATTGTTGTCAGGCCATGGGGAAGGTTCCGCCGTATCCGTAATGCCGGAAACTCAACCTGAGTGCCATGTTTTGATCTCATCCTTTTATTGGCTTGTTTTTTAGCCGTCAGTGGTTCAAAAATAGTCAGACAACTCTTTGACCAAACAAGGGGATACCATGGCACAAGCACGCCCGACCGGATCCGGCATCTCATTTATCACCGGCCTTTTTCTTTTAGCCCTCAGTCTGGGGCTTTCGGGATGTGTTGGTGCTATCGCAGGGGTAGGGGCAGCGGCAGTGGCAGCCGGGTCAACCGAAAAAGGGCTCGGCACCTCCATCTCGGACAGTATCATCCGTGTCAAGATAGCCGATGCCTTCGTGCAGACGGATGTCAACCTCTTCTCCGATGTCAGCGTCAAGGTCAATAACGGCTCCATCCTCCTTACCGGTAATGTTGAATCCCCGGAAGACAAGGTTGAGGCCACCAAACTCACCTGGCAGGTCCGCGGCGTTGTGGAAGTCATCAACGAAATAGAGGTCAAGGATACCTCGACCCTCAAGGATGTGGCAAAAGACATCGCCGCCGCCGCCCAGATGCGGGCCAAACTGATTGGTGATCAGGACATTTCTTCCATCAATTTTTCGGTTGATGTGGTGAACGGTACGGTGTTTCTCTCCGGTATAGCTTCCAGCGAAGCGGAGATGCTTGCCGTGATTGACCATGCACGTGAGCTGCGCTTTGCCCAGGAAGTTGTGAATTATATCCGGGTTAACGACGACGACCGGCAGTGATCTTCTGATGGGACTGAATGTTGCCATACAGATGGACCCCATAGAGGGGATTGATATCAGGGGCGATTCCACCTTTGCCCTTGCGCTGGAGGCCCAGCGCCGCGGCCATGACCTTTTCATCTATGGTCCCGAAGACCTCACCATGTCCGTGAAATCAGGCCAGCATCCGGCGCAAGGCATTACGGCAAAAGGAAAAAGAGTGACCGTCCGTGATGAGCCGGGAATTCACGCCACATCCGGCGATATGGAAGAGCGCAGGCTTGCCGGCCAGGACGTTATCCTGATGCGGCAGGATCCCCCTTTTGACATGCAGTATATCACCGCAACGCACCTGCTTGAGCACCTTCATCCCGAAACGCTTGTGGTCAACAATCCTGCCGAGGTTCGCAACGCGCCGGAAAAACTGCTGGTCACCTATTTTCCTGACCTTCTGCCGCCAACCCTGATCACCCGAAATGCCGACGATATCCGTTCTTTCCGTCAGCACTACCAGCACATCATCATCAAGCCGCTTTTCGGTAATGGTGGTGCCGGGGTGTTCTATCTGAGGCCGGAGGACAGTAATCTTTCCTCCCTGCTTGAGATGATGCTGTCCATGGATCGTGCACCACTGATGATCCAGCAATACCTGCCTCAGGTCCGAGACGGGGATAAACGCGTTATCCTGGTGGATGGCGAACCTGCAGGGGCGCTCAACAGATTACCGCAGGAAGGCGAAGCGCGTTCCAATCTGCATGTTGGCGGCACCGCCGCGGTTTCAGCCCTTGACGAGAGAGATCTTGAAATCTGCGCCAGGATCGGCCCTCTTCTCAAAGAACGTGGGCTTCTTTTCACCGGTATCGATGTGATTGGCGGATATCTGACGGAGATCAACGTGACGTCACCTACTGGTCTCCGGGAAATTCAGCGCTTCTCCGGCATTGATATCCCGGCCATGATCTGGGATTCCATCGAAAGCAAATTATAGGCATCAGGACTCACTGGGCAGCCGGCGGTACTGGAGCGCTTCAGCCAGATGATCCTGGCCTAGTGCTTCTGCGCCTGCGAGATCTGCTATCGTCCGCGCGACCCTGAGCACCCGGTGAAACCCGCGTGCGGAAAGACCCTGTTTTTCCGCCGCGTCATGGATCAGCGCCATGGTTTTATCTTCAAGGGGAATGATGGTCTCGATCATCTCAGGGGTGAGCTGTGCGTTGGCCAGATTCTCCCCCTGAGCCGGCCGCATCACTGCCATATTGCGGGCATCGCTGATCCGGGCCGAGACCGTTGCACTGTCTTCGTTTTCGGAAGGCCGGGTCAGCAGGTGAACCGGGACTTCGGGAACTTCAATCAGCATATCAAAACGATCGAGCATCGGGCCCGAAAGACGGGATTGATACTGACGGCCACATAAAGGTGCTCTGGTGCAGGCCCGCTCCGGATCACCGAGATAGCCACAGCGGCAGGGATTCATCGCCGCAATCAGCTGAAAGCGGGCAGGGTAGGTGATATGGTGATTTGCCCGGCTGACCACCGCCTTACCTGTTTCTATTGTTTGACGCAGTGAATCCAGATGTGCCCGTGGCCATTCGGCAAGCTCATCGAGAAACAGCACCCCGCCATGGGCAAGGCTGACCTCACCCGGATTGGCACGTGCACCGCCACCGACAAGGGCCGCCACCGAGGCCGAATGATGCGGATCACGAAACGGTCGATTGAGGATCAGATTACCGTCCTCAAGTTTTCCGGCAACCGAATGTATCATCGTCACCTCCAGCGCTTCGGCCGCAGACAAGGGAGGAAGCAGACCGGGAAGGCGGGCGGCCAGCATCGATTTACCTGCCCCGGGTGGACCGATCATCAAGAGGTTATGTCCCCCCGCGGCGGCGATTTCAATCGCCCGGCGGGCGGTATATTGCCCTGTCAGATCCCGCATGTCCGGATACGAAACAGGAGGGGCAGCCGTGCTGGCCTCAGGTGGGGTGAGCACCTGTTCTCCGCGAATGTGATTGACCAGCGCGACAAGAGACGGGGCCGCAATGATTGAAATCGGACCAGCCCAACTGGCCTCGTTGCCGCAGGATGACGGGCAGATCAACCCCATATGGTGCGTTGCCGCACCAAGAGCGGCCGAGAGAACCCCGCCAACACCGGCGATACTGCCATCGAGGCCGAGCTCGCCGAGCACGATAAATTCGTCAAGGCTGTCCTGCGGCAGAACACCCATGGCCAACATGAGCCCGAGCGCAATCGGCAAATCGAAATGTGACCCTTCTTTAAGGAGATCCGCCGGGGCCAGATTTATGGCGATACGTTTCGGCGGCATCGCAAGCCCCATCGAAGACAGGGCCGCCCGGACACGTTCCTTTGACTCCGCCACGGCCTTATCGCCAAGACCGACGATAGCCATACTCGGCAGACCGTTGGAGAGATGAACCTGCACATCAACAGGTATCGTATCCACTCCGCGAAAGGCGATGGTGTGTATTTTTGCTTGCATTATTAATTACTAATATAGGCATAGGTTGTATATCAGTGTTTCAAACTCTATGATCCTATGCAAGAGAATTCATGGCTTGTATCGGGAAGGTTTCAGGCGTTGTTCAGGAGGACCTGATCATGGCGCCGAGCGGCTGGCCGCCCAGCACATGGCCATGGAGGTGGGGAACTTCCTGATTACCGTCAGGCCCGCAATTCACGATAACCCTATATCCACTTTGGGCCACCCCTTGTTTTTGAGCCACCCTGGCAAGGGCACGGACCCATCCGGCCAGCTCTTCGTCGCTGGCCCGGGCGGCAAAATCGCTCAGGTCAACATAGGCCCCTTTTGGTATCACCAAGGTATGGACCCGGGCTCGGGGCTGAATATCATCAAAAGCATAGGTGGTTTCATCCTCGTCAACAGTTTGCGAGGGGATTGTGCCTTCGAGAATTTTGGCAAAGACGTTTCCGGTATCGTAGGTTTTGGACATGACATGCTCCTTTCAGGAATACCTTTGGGCCGGGAATATCCGTGGGCAGAACCGAAGAGGCCTGTCCTGCGGCGGATGCGGGATCAACGGCCAGCCTTTTCGGCGAGCCCGGACTGCTTTTGGCGCTCTTCGAGCTCCTGCCAGACATCTTCAGGCCTGACCCCGGCGGCGGCAAGGACGACCATGAGGTGATAGATCAGATCCGCCGCCTCATTTTTGAGGGCATCAGGATTGCCGCGCATCGCTTCAATAATGGTTTCCGTGGCCTCTTCGCCCAGTTTACGGGCAGGCAGGGCCGGGGCATCCGCGAGAAGGCGCGCGGTCCAGCTTTCCGCCGGATCAGCAGTCTTGCGGTCTTCGATGGTGGCGTAAAGACGATCAAGAATGTGCATGGTTCAGCCCCCGGCTTTCCGGATCCGGTCGTTGCGTCGGACCGCAATCCCCCTATCCTGCATGACTGTCTTGACGGCATCAACCGTCAGAAGTCCGAAATGAAAGATCGATGCCGCGAGCACCGCCGAAGCATGACCTTCAATGACCGCATCCGCCATGTGATCGGCATGCCCGGCCCCGCCGGATGCGATCACCGGCACCGGCACGGCATCGGATACCGCCCGCAACAATTCAATATCATAGCCTTCCCTGGTGCCGTCGGCATCCATTGAGGTCAGCAGGATTTCTCCGGCTCCCCGCTTGCAGCCTTCCCGGGCCCAACCGACAGCATCAATCCCCGTCGGCTTGCGCCCGCCATGGGTGAAAACCTCAAACCCGCCATCTGTATTACGGCGGGCATCGATGGCAAGAACGACGCACTGGCTGCCAAAACGTGAGGCCGCACGGCCAAGCAGATCAGGGTCAGCCACCGCCGACGAATTCACCGAAACCTTGTCTGCCCCGGCGAGAAGCATCCGGCGAAAATCATCGACCGAACGAACACCTCCGCCAACGGTCAGCGGCATGAAACATTCCGCCGCTGTCCGCCGCACCACATCGACGATGGTCTCACGTCCTTCATGGCTGGCGGTGATATCGAGAAAACACAGCTCATCCGCGCCCGCGTCGTTATACACCCGCGCCTGCTCCACCGGGGCACCCGCATCAATAAGGTCAACAAAGTTGATGCCCTTGACGACACGCCCGCCGTCAACATCAAGACAGGGAATGATACGTGTCGCCAGCATCACGCCGCCTCCAGAAGAGCCAGCGCCTCGCGCAGATCAAGCCGACCGTCATAGATGGCTCTCCCTGTGATCACGCCTTCGATGCCGCTTTTATCCCGGACGAGACGTTCGATATCCGTGATCGACGCCACCCCGCCCGACGCGATGACAGGAATTTCCGTCTCGCGTGCCAGCGCCGCTGTGGCCTCAAGATTAACGCCCTTAAGTGCGCCATCGCGGCCGATATCCGTAAAAATGACCGCCGCCACGCCGCAATCCTCAAACCGGTGGACAAGTTCGGCAACCGGAATATCAGATGTCTCCACCCAGCCTTCGGCGGCAATCATCCCGTCCCGTGCATCCGCCCCGACGGCGACCGCCCCCGGAAAAGCCCGCGCGGCCTGCCGGACAAGATCAGGGTTTTTCAGCGCCGCGGTACCAAGTATCACCCGGGCAACACCATCTTCAAGCCAGGATTCTATGGCCTTCATATCGCGGATGCCGCCACCCAGCTGAACCGGCAATCCGGTTTCAAGGATAGCACGCACCGCTTCGCGGTTAACCGAAGCGCCGGCAACCGCGCCGTTAAGATCAACAACATGTATCCATCTGCATCCTGCCTCGGCAAACTGACGGGCCTGATCTCCGGGATCAGGGTTATAGGATGTCACCGCATCCATATCACCGTAAAGAAGACGAACGCAGGCCCCGTCCTTGATATCTATCGCGGGATAGAGATTCATGAAATTTCCTTATAGTAATAATATCCCGGTATGAACTCGTCGCCTACCAGCGCGTATTTCGGGTTGGTGCCGAATTTCACGTAGCCGGCGGCCTCATAGCGCCGGATGGCACTGTCCTGGGTCGCCCTGACATCAAGATTGATCATGCGGAAACCTTCCGAACGCGAAAAAGCTTCCGCCTCATCAAGCATCATCGGCGCAAGACCATGGCCACGTGCCCAGGGCGCCACAAAAAAGGTGGTGAGGTGGCACATGAACCGCTGAGCTTCGTTATTCCGCGGCGGCCGGACGATCTGGCAACTCGACGCCACCACCCCGTCAATTCGCCCGAGAATAAGCACTCTTTCCGGGATCAGAAGCACGCCTTTCCAGTAATCTTCAAGCCTTTTACGGCCCGGAGAGCTGAGCCAGCCAAAACCACCACCATCTTCGATCGCAGCTTCGGTGGCATCGCAAAGTTCATGCAGATCCCCGTTCGCGATACTGGTGATTGTCTCCACGTTCTTAATCGGCATCCGTGCTTGGGGTGTGTTTGCCATGGTGTTTACCTCAGGGTTTCCATTTGAGCCAGTTGGTCATGATCCTTTGGCCGGTATTCTGACTTTTTTCAGGATGGAATTGCAGGCCGATCATATTGTCACGTCCAATTGCGGCAACAACAGGGCCGCCGTAATCGGTTTCGGCCAGAATGACATCGGCACTGCCCTGAAACGCGTAACTGTGCAGAAAATAAACTGCCATGCCATCATCACATCCGGCAAAGACCGGATGCTCCTGCCGAAAGGTCAGGCTGTTCCACCCCATATGGGGTATCTTGCGCGGCAACTCTCCATCCGGAGAGGGCGTAAGGGCGCTGACCTCACCACCCATCCATCCTAAACCGGGGGTGTCGCCATCTTCAAGACCGCGGCTAGCCATCAGCTGCATACCAACACAGATCCCGAGGAACGGGCATCCGTCCTCACGCACCCGGCGCTCAAGGGTCTCCGGCATATCAGGAAGCGACCTCATGCCGGCGGCACAATCGGCAAAGGCCCCGACACCGGGCAGAACCACGTAATCCGCCCGGGCAACCTCAGCCGCATTATCTGTCAGTACAGCTTCATGGCTGAGTCCGGCTTCCCGGACCGCCGCCCGAATAGCCTGCATCACCGACTGCAGATTGCCGGAGCCATAATCCACCACCGCAACACGCATGGGATCAGAGACTCCCTCCCAGAACACCTTTGGTGGAAGGAACACGTCCCTCCTCCCGCGGATCCACCGTTGTTGCATGGCGCAACGCCCTTGCCAGCGCCTTGAAACAGCTCTCGATCATATGGTGGCTGTTAAAGCCATAGAGTGTTTCCACATGAAGCGTGATCCCAGCCGCCTGGGCAAAGGCCTGAAAAAACTCACGAAAGACTTCCGTGTCCATCGATCCGAGTTTCGGGGATGTCAGCTCAACTCTCCAGACAAGCCATGGGCGGCCTGAAACATCAACAGCAACCCGGCTTAACGCCTCATCCATGGGCAGATAACAATGGCCATAACGCTTGATGCCGCTGCGGTCACCGACCGCCTCGGCGAAAGCCGCACCAAGAGCCCAGCCGCAATCTTCTACCGTATGGTGCGTATCTATATGCAGATCACCTTCGGCCTTCAGCCTGATATCCATCAGGCTGTGGCGGGCCAGTTGCTCCAGCATATGATCAAAGAACCCGATCCCGGTGCTGATATCAGCCGTTCCGGTACCGTCGATGGTGATCGCGGCCTCGATCTTCGTTTCCTTGGTGGTGCGGCTTACAGCACCTTGTCGCGTTATATCCTTTGTCATGATGACTCCCGTTTGAAGGGGGAATTACGCCCCTACCTAGCAAGATGCGGAATATATTGCCAGTTTTTTTGACCTCACCTGATCGCCATCAGAGTTTTTTCTGTCGGTCTTCGAGCCATTCGGCCATAAGTCTTGCTTCATCATCATCAATGCGCGGCAGGATTTCCGCCATCAGATTAGCCGCACGTGTGGCTTCCGGACCTGATTGGGATGTGTCGATCACCACCCGGACCCGGGATTGCCGTGCCATTTCTTTCAGCGCTTCGGCCTCATCCCAGATCAGGCCGAAAACAACACAGATCTGATCCACCAGCACCGTGGAGGGCTGACCTTTATGACCGTTTTCCAGCTGAGAGATATAGGCCGGCGTGACACCAAGGGTACGTGCAAGCACCGCAAGGGTAAGCCCTTTTTCGCCCCGAAGTTGCCTGAGCCTGATCCCGAAAGGTGTCATGATCGCCTCAGATTGACATAAAAGGCACCTGAGCCCCCGTCTTTAGGCTGCGCCTGGCAATAGGCAATAACCAGCATATTGAGAGGAGGAGAGGTGATCCATCCGGGAAATTCCCGCCGGATGACACCGCCTCCTGCCGTGCCTTTTCCCGTAATAACCAGCACATGGCGATGCCCGTCACCTGCCGCTTCATTCAGAAACCTTACGAGCCTGAGATGGGCCTGATCCCTGCTCAACCCGTGCAGATCAAGCCTTGACGTATATCCCGCCTGACCAGATTTGATCGCCCGGGCCGAAGACCGGGAAATACCGCCAAACCCCGCTGTATCGAGATCAGCCGGTCTGATTTCCGGCGTCACGGCAGGGCGTTGGGTTTTTGTCGGTCCTGCGGTGCTGCCCCGGGCGGGTTTTCTTTTCTTTTTTCCGGGAACTTCCGGCGCAGCCTTGGGCGGCTGTTGCGGCAACATAACCCGACGCCGCAGGATCGGTGTTACGCTGGCCGTAACCCTGCTCCACAGAGACGCATCATCATCTAGCGGTTTTTTCGCCATGGCGACGCCTCATCGATCAGGAGAAGGTGAAGCCGCCTCGGTCCATGAGCGCCCAGCACCATGGTTGCCTCGACATCGGCGGTGCGGGACGGGCCGGTGATATAATTGACGGCACGGGGCATTTGTCCGGTTTTGTCCTTATAGGCTCTGAGCTGATCCCAACAACCTTCCATGCCCGCCGAAATATCCTTTTTGCTGAGAACGATAATCTCCACATCAGGAACAAAATTAAGGGTGGTGGGTGTCTGCTCACCGGAAATCATCATCACCGTTCCGGTTTCCGCCGCCGCGCCATAAGCCATGCTGACCCCGACCATATCGGCGGTCGTCGCCGCCCCGGTTCGTGTCGTGACCGATTTGGTGTCCTGCCAGTCAAGATGCTCCAGTATCGGCGCAATCACCACTTCCTGCGGCAGATTCTGCCGGCGCAGCCATTTTGTCAGGTACCGGGGCAGATCATCAAGCGAGGAAAGCGTATCAACCGTGGCGTATTGCTGCGATGCCTGCTCAACGAAACGGTCGATTTTCTTCTTGCCGGATAAGGACCCCATCTTCGGAGGGGTTGCCCTGCCCGGGTGCGGTGCCTTGATGCGTCCTTCACCCGCTTTGCGAAGCCGGTCAAAGATAAGCGTGCGATCGCTGGCCGCCATCAGTTGTTCTCCTTCCTTGACGCATCATACCGGGCGAAAAATCCACCACCTTCCGGTGCCGGAAGATCACGCATCTTCGTCCAGCCTCCGGTCAGCGGAAGCCAGCGAAAAACACCTTTCCGGCCGGCCAGACCGGCCAGTATTTTTGTCATGGCTCCGGTCACGAAACGATAAAGAGCAGGACGTGATGCCAGCGACGACCAGAGAAAGAGCAAGATGCGCTGGCGCCAGGATGTCATTTTCATTTCTGTCTGTTTGACCCGCAGGTTGCGCATCAGTTTGGGGAGGGGAATCCGCATCGGGCAGACTTCCTGACATTTGCCGCAGAAACTCGACGCATTCGGAAGATCCTTGGCTTTATCCAATCCGGTCAGGGAAGGTGTCAGAACCTTCCCCATCGGCCCGGAATACACCCATCCATAGGCATGGCCGCCAATCGACGCATAGACCGGGCAATGGTTAAGACAGGCAGAACACCGGATGCATCGGAGCATTTCACGCTCGCTGCCCCCCAGCATGGCGCTCCGGCCGTTATCCACCAGCACAACATGAAAGGCATCCGGCCCGTCAAGATCACCGGCACGCCGGGGGCCGCTTGAAAGCGTGGTGTAGACGCTCATATCCTGGCCCGTGGCCGACCTCGCCAGAAGACGCAGAAAAACCCCCGCATCATCCATGGTGGGAATGATCTTTTCAAGAGACGCCACCACGATATGAACCTTGGCAAGTGTCTGCGTCAGGTCACCGTTGCCCTCGTTGGTGACAATGATGGTTGATCCCGTTTCCGCTATCATGAAATTTGCGCCGGTAATGCCGGCATCGGCGGCACCGTATTTTTCCCGCAGCTCCTGCCTTGCTTCTTCGGTCAGGCTTTCAGCAGTATCCATGGCACGATCCGCATCAAGATGGGCATGGGATTTGCGAAAGGTGTCCGCAATCTGTTCACGCTGAAGATGCGTCGCCGGGGCAATAATATGCGAAGGGTGCTCGCCGCGCAGCTGGATGATGTATTCGCCAAGGTCTGTTTCCAGCGGTAGTATCCCGTGGCTGTCCAGAAAAGCATTGAGCCCCAGCTCTTCGGTGACCATGGATTTTCCCTTGGTGACCGTCCGGACGTTATGCTGACGGCATAAATCAAGAATGGTCTGCCTGGCGCTGGCTTCATCGGCACACCAGTGAACATGCCCGCCATTGGCGATAACATTATCTTCAAACCGGGCAAGGTAGGTATCCATGTGATCAAGCGTATGCATCTTGATGGCAATACCGTGGTCACGAAGCTGGTCGAACTCAGGCAGGCCGGCAACCGCCGAGGCACGCTTTGGCCGCAGCGCCGAAGTTAGTTTGCTCATGGCGCCTTTCAGCTCATCATCCCGGATGGCGGCGGCAACGCTCTCCCTGAAACGTTCGCTGGTTGTTTCCATGACCAAGCTCCTATTCTTCCGGGCGTCCTGAAGCGGTATTGCGTGGCCCCGCAATAGGAGGGGCCTCCATTACACCATCCAGCACCTCGGCCACGTGGCGAACCTCAACCGAACTCCCCCGCCGAGATAGTCGACCGGCAATATTCATCAGACAGCCCATCTCGCCAGCCACCAGCATATCAGGGTCTTTGCCTTCGATATCGGCGGCTTTGTCATCTGACATCGTGCCGGAAATATCCCCGTATTTGACCGAAAATGTGCCGCCGAAACCACAACAGGTATCCGCCTTGTCAAGGTCAACCACATCGGCACCGGCGGCCTTGAGAAGAGCGCGGGGCTGGGCCGAAACCTGCATCTCACGCAAAGACGAACAGCTGTCGTGATAGGCAATGCGGGCCCCGGTTTTGCCGGGAGGCGTTTTCATGCCCATCACATCCACAAGGAATGACGTCAGCTCATGGGTTTTGGCGGCTATTGACGATGCCTGCTTTTGCGCATGCGTATCTCCGCTGCCATCAAAAAGATCAACAAGATGATGCGCCAGCATGCCGGCACATGACCCCGAAGGCACGACAACGTAATCACAAGTATCAAATGCATCAAGAAACGGGGTGGCCGCTTTCCGTGCGGAATTGATATCACCTGAATTCCATGCCGGCTGGCCGCAACATGACTGGTCTTTCGGCACAACCACCTCACATCCGGCAGTTTCAAGCAGTCGCAGGGCCGCCATCCCGGCACTTGGCCGCATGGCATCGATCAAACAGGTAACAAAGAGCCCGACCGTAACCTTTTTTTGTGAAGATCCTGATGATGTGGTCATAAACTGACTCCACAAAAGAAAGCGTTGCCCGTCTAGTCCTGAATACTTTCGGTTTCCACCAGAAGCCAGTTGGGATCACGTGAGGAGATATCACGTTCGAATGTCCAGTGATCGACGAATTTCTCTGTTGCGTTTTCAGCGCCTTCGATCACCTCTCCGTCCTCTGCTTTGAGGATACGTTCCTGTTGTGAGCGATATTCAACGGTAATTGACGCGATCCCGTCCGTCAGCCTGGCGTTGATGATCTTGGTGTCATCGAGGGAAACCAGTTTAATGGACAAGATTTCGCCGGCCTTGCCGCGGTCACGAATGGCCTGGGCAAAACCCGACTGCATTTCATAACCGAGAAGAGGTTTGAGCGTTTCCATGTCTCCGTCGGCAAATGCCTCAAGAATCATGCCATAGGCAGCGGATGCCCCGTGCAGAAATTCCTTTTCATCAAACGTGACATCAGCATTGACGATGGCTTCAATGCCTTCCCCGGATACAAGATCCTGAGGTCTGGCTTTTGTTGGCGGTTCTGCCATGGCCTCAAGCGCTTCCGGATCACGGGGGATATTTTGTTCAAACCCGTCACGTCGCCCGAGAACCGACCGAAGGCGCAGGCCGAGAAAGATCGCGATAATCGCAAAAATCAGAATATCGAGAAAGGGGATGCCGCCGGACATGCGCTAGGTTCTCCTGATCTTGACCGATCCCGCCACCCGGATTTTTCTAAAAGATGCGCGGACGGGTTTAATCTGATACGTTTTCATCTTACATACACATAGTGATCTTGCCACGGATAGGCAAGTGATGAAAGGGGCTCCTTATGGCTGGTCTTGTCAGTTTTGGTATCCTGATCCTCGTGATCTGGGCTGAAATCATCGCTTTTGTCGCTGTCGGTGATGCCATCGGGGTGTTGCCGACCATCATTGGTGTCTTTGTCACCGCAGCGATCGGGGTCAGGCTTTTTCGTCATGCCGGACGTGCCACGCTTCAGCGTATGGCACAAAACGCAAGAGCAGGAACTCCGCCGGTGGTTGAAGTGGCCGATGGCGGTGCCATCATCCTTGCCGCCATCCTGTTGCTTATCCCCGGTTACGTCACCGATCTTATTGGCTTTATCCTTTTCATTCCGGGAATAAGGACAGGGCTTGCGATCATGCTTTTCTCACTGATCACCAGACTGATGCCGAAACGTAACTTTACCTTTACGAGCGCAGGCTTTCAGCGATATGACTATCGGCACGAAAATGAACCCACAAGACCGCATACCCCCCCTCGTTCGGTTGGCGAAGGGGATAGTTCAGTTACCATAGAAGGCGAGTACCAGCGGAAAGACTGACAACCGTTTGACACTGAGGAGCATCGTGATGCCAAACGAACAAGAAAACCAGCAACAGCAGCTGATCATCCATACCCAGTACATCAAGGATCTGTCTTTTGAGAATCCGAACTCACCTGCTATCTATCTGCCCAATGACAAACAGCCTGAAATCCAGATAAATATTAACGTCACCGCAAACCCGCAAGAGCAGGAACGTTTCTTTGAGGTGGTGTTGACCATCACGGCACAGGCCACCCGCGATGAAACCGGAATGTTTGTGGCCGAATTATCCTATGCCGGTATTGTTTCGGTTGCTGAAAATGTCGACCCCAAGGTGATACATCCCCTCGTGATGATTGAAGGCCCGCGGCTTCTGTTCCCGTTTGCGCGTCAGATCATGTCAGAGGTGACCCAGTCCGGCGGGTTCATGCCGCTGAATATACAACCCATCGATTTTGTCCGCATCTATCAGTCCGGGATGGACAGCCAGAATCCGGAGGCGGCCCCGGCCCCCGATACGGAAGTCGAAAAGAAACCGGCCAAGAAAACCGGAAAGAAAGAAAAGCTGAACTAGAGCTGAGTGCTGGAGGACTGGCCCTCAGAAGGCTGATTTCCGGTGACACGTCGCCAGAGCGGATCAGACAACTGATCGATAAATGCCTCATGGGCGGCCTTTTCTTCAGCACTCGCATCATGTGGCCGTGGTGAGCGCATCTTTCGTGTTGCGGCAGGCATCATTTCAGTCGCAGCAGGTGCGGCGGTCTGATCCGCAACATTCAGGGTCAGTCCCGGCTGACGCCCGCCGGTGAGTTCGATATACACATCTGCCAGAAGATCCGTGTCCACCATGGCCCCGTGAAGTTCACGGTGGCTGTTATCGATATTGAATCGGCGACACAGCGCATCAAGGCTGTTCTGGGCTCCGGGAAATTTCCGCCGCGCCAGCGCCAGTGTATCGATGGCCCTGTCTGCCGGCAGTTGCGGCTGTCCTAAACGCTCGAATTCGGCATTGATGAAGCCCATATCAAAAGAGGCGTTGTGAATGACAAGTTTGGAATCGCCGATAAACTCGATAAATGCATCTGCAATCTCGGCAAAGACAGGCTCACCTGCCACACGCTCATCGGTAATCCCGTGGATTGCCATCGCGTCCGGATCAATGGGACGCTCCGGGTTGATATAAACATGAAAGGTCTTGCCCGTCGGCATGTGATTGATCATCTCGAGTGCCCCGATTTCAACAATCCGGTGACCTTCGGCCGGAACGAGCCCGGTGGTTTCCGTATCAAGAACAATTTCACGTGTCATTCGCGTAATCCGTCTGTTGTTGTACCCTGCGCATCAGCTGAGCAGCTGCGCCAGTATTCGCCGGACATACCACCGGCTTGCTTCAACCCCGTATGAGGTCGGCACCACGTAATCCGCCCTCGACCGCTTGATCTCATCATCGGTCTGTATCTTCAGAATAGAGGCAAGTTTGTCTTCTGTCATCCCGGCGCGGGCAAGGGCACGGATTTTCTGCTGCCAGCCAGATGCCGAAACAACAACAACCACGTCGCAATCCTTCTCTCCCCCGGTTTCAAAAAGAAGCGGGATGTCCAGAACGACCAGCGGGACACCTGCCTTACGTTTTTCCTCACAGAAAAACTCACGATCCTGACGGACCAGCGGATGAAGTATCTGCTCAAGTGTCTTGCGGCGTTCGGGCTCAGCGAAAACAAGCCTGCCCAGCACGGCGCGGTCTATCCCGCCTTCCGTCGTGGCAGAGGTTGGAAACGCCTCAAGAACTTTGGCGGTGGCAAGACCTTCACGGGACATCAGTTTATGCACGGCCTGATCGGCATCATGCACCGGCACGCCTTCGTCACGGAAAAGACCGGCAACCGTGGATTTTCCCATGGCGATAGAACCTGTCAGCCCGACAATGATCATGCGCCGCCCCGAAAATCCAGCCCGTGCTCACGAAGAAACGAGAGGAGAGGCAACAGAGGCAATCCCAGCACCGCATAGGGTGAGCCGTCTATCCGGCTGATGAGATGCGCACCAAGTTTTTCGATCTGATACACCCCCGGAGTTGCCGTCATATCCTTGCCTAATGCGTCAAGATAGGACGCGATAAAATCCTCCGGCAGGGTCCGGATTGCAATCGACGGGCTTTCCACCTGATGCCAGAGCCGCTGACCATTCCTGAAAACCACCGCCGCCGTCACCAGATGATGGGTTAGCCCGGAAAGAGATCGCAGGGTATGTTCCGCTTCTTTCCGGTCGGCAGGTTTGGCGTACCACTGCCCGTTGCAATCAAGAAGCTGATCGGCACCAATGACAAAAGCATCCGGATATCGGCCGGATATCTGGCGGGCTTTCATCTCAGCGATCAACGTGGCTGCATCCGCCGAACTCAATTCGTCCGCCATGGCGGCCTGTCGCAGGCTTTCTTCATCCACCGATGCCGGAACACTTTCAAAAGAGAGGCCCGCGTCACGCAGCATGGCCTGACGTGTCGGGCTGGCTGTTGCGAGAATTATTCTGGTGGCCGGAAGGCTGAGCATATGATTACCCTTGTGTCTGTATCCAGCGGGTATGAAGATTGATCACCGCAGCCGCGGTTTCTTCGACAGACCGGCGTGTCACGTCAATCACAGGCCATCCTTGCGCTGAAAAGAGTTTACGCGCATGCGAGACTTCTTCGGCAATTCTTTCAAGACTGGCGTAATCACCATGTTCGTTTTCATTCATGCTGCGAAGACGGTTGCGGCGAATTTGGGAAAGGCTGCGGGCGTCCTTTATCAGCCCGACAATGAGAATTCTGTCTTTCGGAATAATATCAAGCGGCATGGGTACGCCGGGAACAAGAGGATAGTTCGCAACCTTATAGCCGCGATTGGCAAGATAGATGGAGGTCGGTGTTTTTGAGCTGCGGGAAACCCCGACCAGAAGAATATCTGCTCCTCCAAGTGTGGTTAGACCCTGCCCGTCGTCATGCTGAATAGCAAAATCAAGCGCTTCGATGCGATCGAAATATGCCCTGTCCATCCGATGCTGGCCGCCAATCACGCCCGTTTCCGGCTGGCCGAGAATTTTGGAAACCGTATGGATGATATGGTCAAGAACACTCACCGCCGGCACATCATGACGAAGACAAATCTCCTCCATCCGGGCACGGATTTCCCGGTCTGCGAGACTGAAAAGCACCACCCCGCCATGAACGTTGATCGCTTCCTCAATGGCCTTGAGGTGTTCTTTGGTTCGCACCAGTGTCCAGACATGTTCAATCGTTTGCACATTGTTGAACTGCGCCAGCGCTGCCCGACCCATCTGGTGGGTTGTCTCTCCGGTTGAATCCGATACCAGGTGCAGATGAAGTTTTCGTAGGCGTGATGGCATGTCTGCTTCTTCCGGGATATCCTGTGGATATATTGAATACAACTCCACCGGATATTGTCAAACCCCGATATTGTCATCTATCGGCACGTTTATCCCCAGGTTATCAGTCCGGTGGACAAGATTTTTTAAAATGCCTGTAAAAACGGGATAACACAGGCATTTGCCCAATGACTTCAGAATCTCAGGACATATATTTAGGATAAGTCTGGGGATTAAGAGTGGAAAAGCTGGAAATAATGTTTTACCCCTGTGCTACAACATCAACATCCTTATTTTATATATATAATATATCTATAGAAGGGTTGAGCTAAACCTATGCGCCTTGATCACACTTTATCTGGTCAAAAAGATAATAAAACACCTATCTGGCTGATGCGTCAGGCAGGGCGGTACCTGCCTGAATACATGGCTTTGCGGTCAGAAGTCCCTGATTTTATAGCTTACTGTCTTGATCCTGAACGTGCCAGCAAAGCAACGCTTCAGCCTATAGACCGTTATGATCTGGATGCGGCCATTATTTTCTCTGATATCCTGATGATCCCCTGGGCGATGGATGCCGGTGTGTGTTTCGTTCCCGGTGAAGGGCCGAAACTCTCTCCTCTCGCGTCTCCAGGTGAAATCCGGAATATGGACAGCACCCGTCTTCTCGAAAAGCTTGATCCGGTGTTTCAGGCACTGGCTAAAACCAGAAAGAAACTTGACCCGGAAAAAAACCTGATTGGGTTTTGCGGGGCTCCGTGGACTGTTGCGACCTATATGATCGAAGGGGGAAGCAGCCGGGATTTTCATCGCAGCCGGCATCTTCTCTGGGCTGATCCGCAAGGCATGGCGATCTTGATTGACAGGCTGGTCGAGGAAAGCGTTCGTCTTCTGGTGGCAAAAGCGAAGGCAGGCGCAGATACGCTGATGGTTTTCGACAGTTGGGCAAGTGCCGTTCCTGCCGCCATGCTCCAGGATATCGTAATATCGCCCATGGAGAGAATCATCAAAGGCTTGCGTGAAGCAGGCGTCACGGCCCCTGTTATAGGTTTTCCCAAGGGTATAGGCGAAGGTATTCTTGCCTATGCTGAAACAACCGGGGTTCAGGCTTTGGGCCTTGATCACGGTATGGACCCTTACTGGGCGGATAAAAATCTTCCTTCCGGGCTTGCCGTGCAAGGCAATCTTGATCCGGTGGCGCTTCTTGAAGGCGGGGTTAACATGCTGCGTTCTGTTGACGCTATTCTTGATGCGTTTTCAACCCGGCCGCATATTTTCAATCTTGGTCATGGTATCGGGCTTGATACACCGCCTGATCATGTTTCCATTCTGATCCGGCATATTCGTGAAAGAGAAGACCATGTATCTGTGGGTTAAGGCATTTCATCTTATTGCGGTTATTTCCTGGATGGTCGGGCTTTTATATCTGCCCCGGCTTTATGTGTATCATTCCATGGTTGAAAAGGATTCGGCCCGGGCAGCGACCTTTGCCCTGATGGAACGCCGGCTTCTGAAAGCGATCATGAACCCTGCCATGATAGTCACCTTCGCCCTCGGGATTTGGCTTATCTTGTTAAATCCGGGTTTGCTTCAGGAAGGCTGGTTCCATGCCAAACTGTTGTGTGTTCTTCTGATGGCCGGGGTTCATGGCAAGTTTGCGGTGATGCGAAAGCAGTTTGAGGCCGGGACATCCCGCCATTCCGACAAGTATTTCCGTATCTGGAACGAAGTGCCCACCTTGCTGATGATTTTCATTGTCATTCTGGTGATTGTTCAGCCCTTTTGACGAAATCCTTGACCTTTCTTACCTGAAAGAGATATAAAGGGTAAATAAGAGCGCGGTTCTGCGCCACCTTTTCCCTGCACATACTCGTTGGCGGTTGCCATGAATTTACAAGATTTGAAAAAGAAATCCCCTGCGGAACTTCTTTCCTATGCGGAAGAGCTGGAAATTGAAAACGCTTCCACGCTCCGGACCCAGGATATGATGTTTGCCATCCTCAAACAGCTTGCCGAGGATGATATACCGATTTATGGCCGCGGCGTGCTTGAAGTTCTTCCTGACGGATTTGGTTTTCTGCGTTCGCCGGAAGCCAATTATCTTCCTGGTCCTGACGATATTTATGTGTCGCCCAGCCAGATTCGTCGTTTCTCTCTGCGCACCGGTGATACCATTGACGGCCAGATCCGTGCGCCAAAAGAAGGTGAGCGCTATTTTGCCCTCCTTAAGGTAGAGCAGGTCAATTTCGAAGATCCGCAGGCTGTCCGCCACCGCATCAATTTTGACAACCTCACCCCTCTTTATCCGCAGGAAAAACTGACGCTTGAACTGCCATTTAATCCGGAAGTCAAAGACAACACGCCCCGGGTTATAGATCTCGTCGCGCCAATGGGCAAAGGCCAGCGCGGGTTGATCGTCGCGCCGCCGCGTACCGGTAAGACGATGATGCTCCAGTCCATCGCCCATGCAATTTCCGAAAATCATCCTGAGGTGTATCTGATTGTTCTCCTCATTGATGAACGTCCGGAAGAAGTTACGGACATGCAGCGGTCGGTTAATGGCGAGGTAATCTCCTCCACTTTTGACGAGCCAGCTATTAGACACGTCCAAGTCACTGATATGGTTATTGAAAAAGCAAAAAGACTTGTTGAACACAAACGTGATGTGGTCATCTTGCTTGACAGTATCACCCGTCTTGCCCGGGCCTATAACACGGTTGTGCCGTCCTCAGGCAAGGTGCTCACCGGCGGTGTTGATGCCAATGCCCTGCAACGCCCGAAGCGTTTCTTTGGCGCGGCACGTAATATTGAAGAAGGTGGCTCGCTGACCATCATAGCCACCGCCCTGATCGAAACCGGCTCCCGCATGGATGAAGTCATTTTCGAAGAATTCAAGGGAACAGGCAACTCGGAAGTCATTCTTGATCGCAAGCTTTCAGACAAGCGGATCTTTCCTGCCATCGATATCACCCGTTCCGGCACCCGCAAAGAAGAGCTTCTGGTCGACAAGGATACGCTGGCCAAAATGTGGGTGCTGCGACGCATACTCATGCAGATGGGGCCCGTCGATGCGATGGAATTCCTCGTCGACAAGCTCAAGCAATCCAAAGACAATCAGGATTTCTTCACGGCCATGAATTCCTGATCTCGGCACGAGATCAGGTTCCGCCTGCTATTCCTGCCCCTTTGCCCCTTTGATTTCAGGACATGTGCCGTGCTTCATGGGCAATCAGCGCATTTTTCAGCGCAAGATTGCCCGGATCAACGGGCGACAACTCCCTGTATCCCCCATAATTGCCAAGGCTTCCGTCGTGGCGGGTTATGCGATGGCATGGAATGATGAGGGGGATGGGGTTGCGGGCGCAGGCTGATCCGGCGGCGCGGCTGGCCGTTGGTGATCCCGCCATGCGGGCAAATTCACCATAGGTTGCTGTCTCGCCATAGCCGATTTTCCGCATCACCTCCAACCAGCGTCTCAGCGCTGGTGTTCCTTCAGGATTGAGAGGAACGGTGAAAGATGTCAGCCTGCCCGAGCAATAGGCGTTGATCTGTTCCCATGTTTCACGTGAAACATCGTCTGCGTTTGTTGTATCGTTAGTGCCGTCGGCTGCCATATCGAGGCGTGTTATACTCTGACCATCACTGTAAACCGTAATCCAGCCGAACAGGCATTTCCGGGTTTCCCGAAACATAAGCCTTGTTCTCCTGTTGTTGTCATCGTATCACCCCTAAGGGAGACACTACCGAGCCTAACAGCGCTCATCCGTATTAACAAGGGAGTCCCATGACCGAGACGATTTTTGCTCTTGCCACACCACCGGGGCGGTC
>Ga0181590_10000884_pt1 | contig 24875 bp, 23 predicted proteins | sample 071ome_34_FD_132446 | JGI IMG/M metagenome (GOLD analysis project Ga0181590, IMG submission 132446) | Coastal salt marsh microbial communities from the Groves Creek Marsh, Skidaway Island, Georgia - 071411BT metaG (megahit assembly) | ecosystem: Environmental > Aquatic > Marine > Intertidal...
GGTTCTGATGACTTAGTAATAGACATAGGAAGCAATGTTGGGGTTTTACTAGATGCTTATAGAAAGAGAGGCTGCAAAGTATTAGGAATTGAACCTTCATCTCATATTGCTGAGATTGCCAACAATAACAACATCACTACAATTAATGATTTTATATCATTTGATTTAGCAAAAGAAATTTCTCTTCATAAAGGTAAAGCGTCCGTAATTAATATAACCAATGTATTTGCGCACATTAACGATCTTTATGAATTAATGACTTCTGTTGATCATCTATTAAATAAAAATGGACAATTTATAATTGAGGCCCCTCATTTTTTAACTTTAGTAGATGGCTTGGAATATGACACAATCTATCATGAACATTTATTATACCTCTCTGTTAAACCTTTAAAATTCCTCTTTGATTTTTTTAATTTTGAAATTTTTGATGTACAAGAAGTAAATATCCATGGAGGATCAATCAGGATCTTTGTTGGGAGGAAAGGTCAAAAAAATATATCTGAAAATGTTAATTTAATAATACGCAAGGAAGAAGAAGCAAATTTATTTGACTTATCAAGACTTAAAATTTTTAGTGAAAAAGTATCTGAGCACAAATTAAAATTAAGTAATCTATTAATTAATCTCAAAAAAGATGGAAAAAAAATTGCTGCTGTTAGTGCACCTGCTAAAGGGATGACCCTATTAAATTACTGTAACATTGATTCAAGTATACTTGATTTTGTAACTGAAAAATCAATACTTAAAATTGGAAAATATACTCCAGGGCTGCATATACCGATTTATCGAGATCAAAAAATTATTGAGAGCAATATTGATTACGCACTATTGTTAGCGTGGAATTTTGCTGATGAAATAATGCATAATTTATCTGATTTTAAAAAATCAGGAGGCAAATTTATCATTCCAATACCAGATCCAAAAATTCTATAAACTATTGAGGGAAATTTTTAATGAAAATTCACAAAATAAATATTGCTCACCAAGATGAAAGAGGGCATATTTCTGATGTTCTTCAGCAGGTTGATATTGATTGCGTTACTTTAATTTCAATTAAAAAAGGTTTTGTAAGAGGAAATCATTATCATAAAAAATCAATTCAATATTCATATGTCTTATCAGGTGAGGTTGAAGTTTATACGCAAATGCCTAATGAAAAATTGGAAAAAGCAATTTTAAAAAAAGGTGAAATGCTGGAGTCACCAGTTCTTGAAATGCACGCAATTCATGGTGTCAGTGACGAGTCAGTTCTTCTTATTCTAACAAGAGGCCCAAGAGGAGGGGAGCGTTATGAGGATGATACTTATAGAGTTTCACCACTCCATGAAGTCTGATTAGATATAATACTTAAATATTTTATTGAAAGAATATAATCAATGATACCAGTTAATTTACCTTTAATTAATGGCCGAGAGAAAGAGCTTATAAATGAGGTTATTGATTCAGGATGGATTTCTGAAGGTCCATATGTTAAACAATTCGAAGAAAATTTTGCAAATTATATTGGCATGGATCATGGGGTTGCAGTATCGAATGGAACTACGGCATTAGAAGCAGCAATTTTTGCATTGGATATTAAAAAAGATGATGAAATTATTATGCCTTCTTTCACAATAATTTCATGTGCGATTGCTGCTTTACATTTTGGCGCTAGGCCTGTTCTTGTTGATATTGAGCCTGAAACATGGAATATTGATGTTTCTCAAATAGAATCTAAAATTACCTCAAAGACAAAAGCAATCATGGCCGTTCACATGTATGGTCATCCATGTGACCTGGATCCAATTTTAAATATTGCAACAAAATATAATTTAAAAGTTATTGAAGATGCATCCCAGGTTCATGGTGCACTTTATAAAAATAAAAAATGTGGCAGCATTGGCGACATATCAACCTTTTCTCTTTATGCAAACAAAATAATAACTACAGGTGAAGGTGGAATGGTTATGACCTCTGACCCCAAGATGGCTGAAAGAGCAAGAAGTTATAGAAATCTTTGTTTTAGGCTTGATCGGCGCTTTTATCATACCGAATTGGGAAATAATCTTCGTATGACTAACATGCAGGGTGCCATTGGTATAGCGCAACTTGAAAGAATTAATGAATTTGTTGATTTAAAAAGAAAAAATGGAGCTCTTTATTTAAGTTTATTAGCTAATGTTGATGGAATTAAAACGCAAATTGAGTTACCTTGGGCAAAAATGGTTTATTGGATGTATGCAGTTGAAATAGATGTAGCTACTGGTTTTGATGCCCAAGATATGATGAAACTTCTTCTTAAGAAGGGAATAGAAACTAGACCTTTTTTTATAGGGCTGCATGAACAACCAGCACTCATCAACCTAGGTTTAACTTTTGATGGTAATTTCCCAGTAACAACAAAAGCATCTAGACAAGGATTTTATTTACCATCAAGCATGAATTTAACTCAAGATGAGATTGAATATGTTGTGAATCAGGTTAAAAAAATATTAGAGTAAATGGATGAATGAAAAACTCTAAATTTTTCTCTGCAGAGCTAAATAAAAATTTATATCCCATAAATGCTGAAGATTATTTTAATCTCACAAAAATATCTTCTTTTAATTTAAATTCAATGAAGCTTATTCTTAATAGGAATATTAAAAATAATTTTTTTAATAATAAAATAAATATTTTAGATTGGGGATGTGGAAATTCTCTTTGGCCTATTGCGCTTTTTCCAGGCGCCTCGATAACGGGGATAGACATTTCAGAAGATAATATTAAATATTCAAAAATGAATGCCAAATTTAATTCAACAAAATTTATTGGACTTTTATATAACAAGGATATTTCAAAAATAAAAAAAAATTTCTACGATCATGCTATATCAATATCATTAATTGAATTTTTAGATGAAAAAAATTTCAAATTAATTTTTTCTCTTTTATATAAATCTCTAAAGCCCGGTGGAAAATTATTTATAACACATCATAATTATCGAATTTTCTCTGCAGTTTATATACCATGGATTATTAGAGGAGGGTATCCAGCTTTAAAAAAAAAGATGGGTATGGATATACAGAGAAAAAAAACATCGGAAGTAGTCAACGATTTTTTAAGAATTGGATATGAATTCATTGAATCTGGAGGCTTCAATCCTTACCCAAATAAATTATGGAAATTTGTTTTTTCTGATTTTTGTTATATGGTAAAACATAAATTCTTCAATGATTGGTTTTATACTCAGTACATTGTGTTGCAGAAACCATATAAGTAATTTTCCAAAAGATAAATAATATTACAAGCTAAAATTGATACTACCTTATTTTTTAAAAAAATAAAAAATGACAAAATTGAAAATAGGAATTGATGCTAGATGCCTTGAATGGAGGAGAGGTGGTGTTGCTAGAATAATTATTAATATTTTAAAATATTGGTCTAAAAGTGTTGATCATAAATTTATTTTGTATTTTCAAAATTTTATTCCAGATGACAAATTTCTTAGACATCCTAATTTTCAACTCAAGTTAATTACCGGTCCAAAATTAATTAAAAAATATCGAATTTTAGCTGAGCAGATCTTGATGCCATTCCAATTAAAGCGCGATAACTTAGATATTTTTTTTGCAACCCTTTACAGTAGTCCGCTGATGTATCGTTCTTCCAAAATCGTTGTTGCAGCTTGGGATATATCATATTCAACGCATCCAAAACATTATTCGTTTTTCCATCATTTATCTTTAAGTATTTTTTCAAAGAAATCATGCAAAATTGCAGATGGAGTAATCACGGCATCAACTTTTGATGCTCTGCAAATAAATAAATTTTATGAAGTTGCAAAGGAAAAAATTTTAGTTACCTATCTCGCTCCAGATAAAAGGTTTAGTAATAATATTGATAAAAATGAAATTATTCGAGTAATAAAAAAATACAATTTGCCCTCAAAATTTTTCTTATCCATGGGGGTGATACAAAATAGACGTAATATTGATGTGATAATAAATTCCTTTAAAAAAATTAGATCGGAATTTCCTGATTATAATTTCGTTTTGATAGGAAGAAATTACACTCATCCTTTTATAAATTTAGATACTATGCTCGAAGATTTACTTACTGAAAAACGCGCAATTTATATTCCTTGGGCAGATGATGAAGATTTGCCAGCCCTCTATAGGGCTGCTGAATTTTATATTTGCACATCTACTGTTGATGGTGAAACTATAATGTTAAAAGAATCAATGCTATCTGGAACCCCTGTAGTAACTTCTCCACTATTATTAGATGCTATTGGTGGAAATGGTTTAATAATTAATGATCCTGAAAATATGGATGACACTATTAAAACTTTAAGGTTAGCGATGTCCAAAAAGTATGATCGTAAAAAGTTAATAAAAGATGGCATTATTTGGTGCAGAAAAATAACATGGAAGTCTCTGGCAAAAAATATCTTAGACTTTTTGGAATCTAGGTAAATGAAAAAAACATCTCTTATTTCTCTTTTGGCAAATTTTTGGGAACATATAAGTATAAAAAGAAGATTTCAATTAATTGGTATAGTATTTTTGATCATTCTTGTTTCATTAGTAGAAATTATAAGTATTGGAGCCGTACTACCATTTCTTGCTGCTTTAACTTCTCCTGAAAAAATTGAAGAAATCCAATTGTTACAACCAGTATTGTCAGAATTTAATTTTTCAAATACATCTGAACTTAGGCTATTTATAACAATATTTTTTACATCTGTGGTTATCTTTTCTGGCATAGTTCGTTTGATTTTGATATGGACTCAGACACGCTTTGGCTATGCTGTTGGGGCGGATATAAGTATTTCTTGTTATAGAAAAATTTTGTATTTACCATATCTGACTTTGATTTCCAAAAATTCTAGTGAATTTATTACAGGAATTATTAATAAAACCGGCATGGTAGTGACACAGGTTGTTTTACCGATTTTGTTAATAATTAGTACAAGCATTATTTTAATTGCAATTTTTACAGCTTTGCTTTTCGTAGACTCTTTTGTTGCTTTAGTTGCAGGTTTTGGTTTTTTAATTACTTATTGTTTAGTCATCTTAACTACTAAAAATAGACTTATTAAGCATGGTACAAAAATAAGCCTTAAATATAATTTATTGATCCAATCTCTTCAAGAGGGATTAGGCGGTATTAGAGATGTAATTATTGATGGAAATCAAGAAACTTATTGCAAAATATTCAAGGAGGTAGACTTACCACTTAGGAAAGCAGAAGCAGGAATCACAATTATAGGTCAAACCCCTAGATTTATTGTGGAGGCACTTGGAATATCAATCTTATCTATAATTGCTTACTATCTATCTATTAGGCCAGATGGTATTAGTAGCGCAATTCCAACACTAGGTGTTTTTGCACTTGCGGCCCAAAGATTATTACCCATCCTTCAACAAATTTATCAAAGCTGGACTTCAATTCTTGGGTGCAGTGGAGTTTTAGAAGATATTCTTTTTTATTTAAACCATAAATTACCAAAACATTCAAATTCAACACATATTAAACCAATTAAATTTAATAATACTATCGAAATAAAAAATTTATGTTTTAGCTATTCCTCAAAGAATCATAAAATTATTGAGGACTTTAGCTGCAAAATTAATAAAGGGGAAAAGATTGGCTTGATTGGAGAGACAGGAAGTGGGAAAAGTACATTAATTGATTTAATAATGGGTTTATTAATACCTAAAAGTGGAAAAATTTTGATTGATAATAAGCAAATTACAAAAAAAAATTATCGATCATGGCAATTAAATATTGCTCACGTCCCACAAAATATTTTTTTATCTGATACTTCAATAAGGGAAAATATTGCATTTGGAGTACCTAAAGAAAAGATTAATGATGAATTGATATATAAATGTACAAAGATTGCTCAAATCAATGACACAATTGAGTCTTGGCATGATAAATATAATACTTTAGTTGGTGAGAGAGGAGTCCGCCTGTCCGGAGGTCAAAAACAACGAATTGGAATTGCGAGAGCTCTTTATAAAAATTCAAATGTAATAATTTTTGATGAGGCAACAAGTGCTTTAGACGAACATACAGAATCTAAGGTAATGGATAGCATCTTTGATCTTGATCCTAATATAACTTTAATCTTTATCTCACATAGATTATCAACATTAAAACATTGTTCGCAAATAATTGAGTTAAAGGATGGTAAGGTATTTAGGAGAGGTTCGTTTAATGAGATTATTGATAATAAAAAATAATTTTTTTAGACAATGGAGTAATTATTGTTAAGTAAAAAAATTAGAAAACTTAATACTAAATTTCGATCATGTGATTCATGTGGAGGCACTAGTTTAGACTTAGTATGGAATAACAAAACCATTATTCCAAGAAGAGACCATATATGGGAAATCTCATCTCACATTTCAATATGCCGTAATTGCGGTTTTTGCTTTTGCTCTCCCGCGCCCGAGAAAAATGAATTAAGCAAATATTATGAGGATGGAAAAGTTGGTTTTAAAGAAATTAGCCTTCCATACTCAATTAACGATAGGCTGAGAGTGCTCGAAAAATATAAGGTAGAAGATGGTTTATTTCTTGAAATTGGTGGAGATTCTCCGATTGAGTTTCATGAGAAATGTAAAAAATTTTTTAAAAAAATGTATTCAATCGAAGTTTCGAGAGAGCTTAAAAATAACTCTATTGACATAAAAAAATTATACGGATTAGTTGATGTTGTTGCACATTATGATGTGCTAGAGCACGTACTTGATATTAAAAGTTTTTTGTATGATTGTTTTAATTGCTTGAATGATGATGGTGTTATGGTGTGTGAAGTTCCTAATTTGAAACTATACCCAAAAAATTTATTACTTCAAGAAGCAGAGCATATTAATCATTTTACAATCTCCTCCCTATCTAAGATTGCAGCACAAGTAGGTTTTGGTCTAATTGATTTTGATAATAAAGCGAGTAGACCCTACGGGTTTGTTGCAATTTTTAAAAAAAATATCAAAAATCAGGTGGTGAAATTAGATAATAAAAATGAATACAATGACGCAAAAGATTCAATTATTGGTGGTATTAATCAAGTTAATAGAAACAATGATTTGATAAGATTATTATCAAAAAAAATTGATAGACTAGTACAAGATAATCAAAAAGTGATTTTATGGGGAGTGACTGACCTGATGAGGTCTCTGCTAAGATTCGTAGAAGTAATAGATAATATTATTGTTTTAGACTCTGACCCAAGAAGAGAGAGGGATTTAATTTTAAATGAAATAATTGTAAAACAACCTAAATATTGTAAAGAGGAGTTTTTGTCAGCATCTTTATTAGTTATTTGTGCTCCACGATATGCTAAGGATATATTGCAGTGGATAAAAATTAATGTTGGTAAAAAGTTTACAGGCCATTCATTAGATATTATTGGAGTAAATTCAAAAGGGAAGACATTAAGGTGAATATATGAAAAATTTAGTACTCATAGGTGGAAGTTCAAGCCTTGGTGGGGATATATGTGAGATTTTTACACGAGAAAATTATAAGGTTTATGCATCATATTTTTCTAATAATAAAAAAACTAGTACGTTAAAAAATTTGGAGTTTCATCATCTCGATTTGACAAATAGCTCAAGCATTAAAAATTTTTCTGAATTTTTAGTAAAAAAAAATATTAATATAGATGTATTAATATCTCTGGCGGGAATAATTCCTGGAAAAAATTTAGCTGAATATAGCGATATTGAACTTGATCTGGTATCAGATGTTAATTTTCTTGGCCAAATTAAACTACTTAAAAAATTTCTTCCTTTAATAACAAATAAATCGCGATTAATTTTTTTGTCTTCAATTTCTGCGCAAAAAGGTAGTTACGATCCAATATACGCTGCGTCAAAAGGAGCAATCTTATCATTCGTAAAGTCAATGCTTCCAAGTCTTCCGCCTGGATCAACAATCAATGCAATAGCACCTGGCTTGATTGATAATAGTAGTATGTTTAATAAAATGAATTTTGAAATTCAAAAAATGCATTCAAAAACTACGCATACTGGAAAATTTCTCAACATTAACGATCTATCAAAAATTATTTTTGACCTCTGCCAAGATCACTGGAAACATTTAAATGGAGCATGTATTGATCTAAATGGTGGCCAATATTTACGTTAACTCTTTGGAATAAGAAATGAGCTATCAAAGAACAATCATTGATAAGTTAATTACTAATTTTAATCAAATTAGATTTTCATTATTTGAACCATTAATCATCAATTATGGACGCCTTATCTATGGAAATAACTATAAAAATAAACTAAATAAACCGTTGGTAAGTATATGTGTTCCTACTTTCAATAGAGGCCCTATTTTGATTGAGCGTGCTATTAAGTCAGCACTATCTCAATCTTATAAAAACATCGAATTGATTGTTGTTGGAGATTGTTGTACTGATGATACTGAAAAGTTACTATCAAAAATTAAAGATCCTAGACTTAAATTTTATAATATGAAAAAAAGAAAGAGGTATTATCCTCAAACAATTGAAAATCATTGGTTTGTTGGTGGGGCTGCACCAGCCAACAAGGCTATGGAGCTTGCAACTGGTGATTGGATTGCACGTTTAGATGACGATGATACCTGGACTAATGATCATATTGAAAAGCTGTTAAATTTTGCTATTGAGGGAGGCTTCGAGTTTGTTTCTGCTCTTTATGAGGAGGAGAGATTTGGAGTTAGAAAAATTGTTGAGCCTAAAATGGCTCTTGACGAACACTATACCAAAAAGAAAAGTATACAAAGTGTAAGAATTGGAGGCGTATCTACATGGCTCTACAGATCATATATAAAAGGTATGAAATATAATTTACATTGTTGGAGAAAAGATTGGAATAAAGTTTGGGATATTGATCTAGTCCAAAGAATATATCAGTCAGGCGCTAAAATGGGATTTTTGGATGAGGTTGTATCTTTTGTTTTTCCAAGACCTGGGGAGGATACAATTGGTCTTGATGCATATAAATTAACAGAAAAAGAAAAATTAAAAAAATATACATTTAAATAAAGATAAAAAATTTATGAAAACAAAAGTCTTAGTGACAGGAGGTGCTGGTTTTTTAGGATCACATTTATGTGAAGCGCTTTTAAATAAAAAATATGATGTTATATGTTTAGACAATTATTCAACTGGATCAAAAGAAAATATTCTTAAATTAATGAAAAATTCTTCTTTTGAGGCAGTTAGGCATGAGATTACGATACCATTTTATACAGAAGTAAACCAGATTTATAATTTAGCTTGCCCAGCAAGCCCGGTTCATTATCAAAAAAACCCGACCCAGACAACAAAAACGTGTGTTCATGGTGCAATTAATATGCTGGGGCTTGCAAAAAGAGTTAAAGCTAAAATTTTTCAAGCATCGACCTCTGAAGTTTATGGAGATCCAGAGGAACATCCACAAAATGAAGAATATTGGGGACGAGTTAATCCAATTGGTATTAGAAGTTGTTATGATGAAGGTAAGCGTTGTGCCGAAACATTATTTTTTGATTATCACAGGCAATACGATATTGATATAAAAGTCGCTCGTATTTTTAATACTTATGGACCAAAAATGAATCCTTTTGATGGGAGGGTTGTGAGTAACTTTATTGTTCAGGCATTATCTGGCAATGATATCACCATATATGGGAAAGGAGAGCAAACTAGAAGTTTTTGCTATGTTGATGATCTTATTGAAGGTATTTTAAGTTTTATGCATTCTGATAGCAACGTAAATGGGCCTATAAATCTTGGGAATAATGCTGAATTTACAATGATTGAGCTAGCCGAAAAGGTTCTTAAATTAACAAAATCAAAATCTAAGTTGGTATTCTGCCCATTACCTTCAGATGACCCAAGACAAAGACAACCTGATCTATCTACTGCTCATAAAAAATTAAATTGGGAGCCAAAAATATCTCTTGATGAGGGCCTTCGAGAAACTATTAAATATTTTAAAGAACTTATAGGATAGATCTTGACCTTAAAAAATAAAGTTATTGTTGTTACTGGAGGCTTGGGACTTCTTGGTAAATCATTCATTGAAAATATTCTCAAAAATGGTGGTGTTGCTGTACTAACTGATATAAACATGACTAATAAAAATGATTTTATTAGTAGAATGAATAATGATTACAGTGATAGTTTTTATTATTCAAAAATGGATATTACAAATAAGAAATCAGTCCAGTCTTTAATTAAAAAAATACATAAAAAATATGGCTATATAGATTCATTGGTTAATTCGGCGTATCCAAAAACTAGAAATTATGGGAAAAAAAATGTTGAAGAGATTACTTATGATGATTTTACCAAAATGATAGCAATGCATATTGGGGGATATTTTTTAACCTCGCAACAATTTGGAATTTACTTCAAGAAAAGAAAAGAAGGAAATATTATTAATGTCAGCTCTATATATGGAACTATTGTCCCAAGATTTGAAATATATAAAAATACAAGTATATATATGCCTATAGAATATGCGGCAATTAAATCATCAATTAATCATGTTACTCGATACTTTGCACATTATTTTAAAAAATACAATATACGTGTTAATTCGATAAGTCCTGGAGGTATTTACGATAACCAACCTAAAAATTTTATTAGCTCCTACAGTTCATTTTGCTCAAAAAAAGGTTTACTAGACCCTCAAGATATTTCTAATTTAATATTATTTTTGTTATCGGATACGTCAAAATATATAACTGGTCAAAATTTGGTCATTGACGATGGTTTTTCTCTTTAAATTTTCTCATTTATTATGAAAGAGAAATATAATCTTGTAGTTGTTGGTGCTGGAATTTTTGGAATTGAGATTGCACTTCAAGCTATTGAAAATGGCCTTGATGTAAAAATTATTGATGCTAAAGAAGATATTTTAATGGGCGCATCAATGAATAATCAAAATCGGCTTCATTTAGGTTTTCATTATCCAAGAGACATTGACACTGCCTTACAATCTATAAGAGGGTTCAACTCTTTTAAAATAAAATACAAAGAGTGTATTCAAGACAATTTTCTAAATACATATTTCATTGCATCTGATAATACTAAAACTACATTTGATGATTACATAAAATTTTGTGATACTTTAAATTTACAATACAGAAAAATTTCCCCTGATGATTTACCATTTATTTTAGATAATGTTAGTGGCGGTATTTCTTGTAATGAGGTTGTTTATGACTGTGAAATTCTTAGAAATTTAGTCAGAAAAAAAATTATTAAGAATAAAATATCGTTTTCATTTAAATCAAGAGTCGAGAAAATAAATAAGGTTAATGGTATTTTCAACTTAAAAACCTCATCTAATGAAGAGTTCTATTCCGACATAGTTGTTAATGCAACTTATGGTTCAAGTAATTATTTAAGTGTTCAGCTTGGTATTGAGGTTCCTGATCGCTTATATGAATATACTGCTGTTCCTATAATTGATTTAGATATACCCAAGATAGGTTTAACTATCATGGACGGTCCATTTTTTACAGTTTTACCTTATGGTAAAACCAATAAGTTTTTGCTTTATCATGTAGATTTTTCAGTTATAAAGTCTGAGATAAATAGCTCATTAAACTTATCATGGCTAAATAAAGCTACTTCACCTTTTGCTATGATCGATAAGAAAAATTACTTTAATCTTATGATTAAAGAGTGCTCAAAGTTTATGCCAATTTTAAATAAATCAAAATTAATAAATTATCTTGAGGGCCCAAGAATGGTTCTTCCAAAAATAGATTACTCTGATGCAAGACCTTCATTAATATCCAACAATGACGATTATTTTGATGTTTTTTCTGGAAAAATTGATCACAGTATTTGGGTTGCTCAGGAAATTATCAATAAAATTCAACATAAATTTAAAATATAATGATAGATTATTTATTTCTATAATTCTTTTTATGAAGCATTTAAATTTTTTATCATGTCCTGAATGTAATAATAATTTTAAAAAAATTAGTAAAAAGAAAATTCAATGCAAAAGTTGTTTACGATACTTTGATATAAAAGATGACATTCCAATTTTACTACCAGATAATTTAGAAGATTTTAAAATAATGGAGGCAGCTTATCATGACCTTGAAGCCCATCATTATTCAGAAATTAATATGACTAGCTCATATCATGTTAATTATTATATTGATGATTATCTAAAAATAATAAATGCACTTAAGAAAAATTCTATACTTCTAGAAGTGGGAGGGGGTGATGGTAATGATTCAAATTTAATAAAAAATTCGGAAATTACAATAATTCAAAGTGATATTTCAATTGAGATGGTAAAACTTGCGAAAAAAAGTAATAGTCACAAAGATAAAATTTATGTTGTATCTGATGCTGAAAAAATTCCATGTAAGGAAAATACGCTTGATGCAATTTTAATTGTTGCAACCTTACATCATTTGCCTTCGCCTTTAAATTTCTTTAAAGAGGCATACCGTGTTTTAAAGCCAGGTGGAATTTTAATTGTTGGTTTTGAACCAAATAGTTGGCCTTATTTCTCTTTCTATCCTTTAATACGTTTTATAAAAAAAATTTTTAGTACTGATAGTTTTTTAAAGTCTAAGAATTCAGGTGTATCAATTGGTGATTCAGAGACTGAAGGATTTTCATATTCGGATTTAATTATTTTTCTTGAGAAATCAAATCTTCAACTAAAAAGCATAAAGAGAATATGGTTTTTGCTAGGATTTTTTCATACTATTTTATCAATTATAAACAGTAAATTACCTAAAAATAAAACCTTAAAAATTCCAATTATTATTCAGAAAATTTTAATATTTATAGATCGATTATTTTTATTAATTCCTTTTCTAAATAATCTTTGTTGGCATTGGACATTAGTTGTAAAGAAAAAGAGTTGAGAAATTATTTTGAGAATTAGTGTATGCATGGCGACTTTCAATGGCGAATTATTTATTTGCAATCAAATAAAATCAATATTGTTGCAATTAGACAAAAAAGATGAATTGATAATTATTGATGATGCATCATCTGATAAAACTGTTAAATTAATTCAAAATTTCAATGACTCTAGAATTAAATTAAATGTTAATTTACAAAATATCGGTGTTGTTTCATCATTTGAAGAAGCTTTGCATAAAGCAACTGGTGATATTATTTGTTTAAGTGATCAAGACGATATATGGATGGATGGAAAATTATCTTTTATAAGAAAAATTTTTAAAAAAAATAATATTGATTTAATAGTTCATGATGCCGAAGTTTTAATCAATAACGAACTTCATGAGAAATCATTATTTGAAATTATAAATAGCTCAAGTGGTTTTCTAAGAAATTTGTATAGTAATACTTTTACAGGTTGTTGCATGGCCTTCAGATGTGATCTTTTAAAAATTGCTTTACCAATTCCAAAATCTATTGGGGTATACCATGACGCATGGATTGGTCTAATTTCTGAAATATATTGGAAAAAAATTAACTTTATTAGTATTCCATTTGTTCAATACAATAGACATGAAAATAATTTATCATCAATGTCAACAAGATCTCTTTTTAAAATTATTCCTGAGAGAATAAGCTTAATAGTGCATTTATCATTGAGGGTAATTAGCAATTTATTTAAAAAATTTGGTGATTAAAATAAAAATATTATTTCTACTTAATTAAATTATTTGAGATTGATTTTTTTACTGAAAGATTTAAAAATAAAAGTCTTAATTTAATTTATATATTTAATGGAGGGTTTCACGTTGGATCTTGCCTTGATATCAAGAAAATTTGAATTATTTACCAAGGATATTCAGAAGTTTTCTGAGATGCTTGAATCAGAGGTAATTAAAAGCTCATTTCTTGTTATCGGTGGTGCAGGAACAATTGGGCAATCGGTCGTAAAAGAAATATTTCGTCTAAAACCTAAAAAACTACATGTTGTTGATATTAGTGAAAATAATCTAGCTGAATTGGTTCGAGATCTTAGAAGTAGCTTTGGATATATTGATGGTGAATTTAAAACATATGCCTTAGATTGTGGGTCAAGAGAGTACGATGTTTTTTTTAAAAATGATGGATCGTATGATTATGTTTTAAATCTTTCTGCTTTAAAACATGTAAGAAGCGAAAAAGATCCTTACACAATCATGAGAATGATTGATGTAAATATTTTTAATACTGTAAAGACGCTAGAGTACGCAATTCAAAAAAAAACAAAAAAATATTTTTGTGTTTCTTCCGACAAAGCAGCCAATCCTGCAAATTTAATGGGCGCAACAAAGAAAATCATGGAAATGTATTTATTAAACTATGATAATGAAATTTCAATTTCATCATCAAGATTTGCTAATGTAATTTTTTCAGATGGATCATTACCATATTCATTTGCACAAAGAATTCAAAAAAAACAACCAATTGTTGCTCCAAGTGATATTAAAAGGTATTTTGTCACGCCAAAAGAAGCTGGTTTGCTTTGTTTGTTAAGCTGTATTTTAGGTGAAAATAGAGATATTTTCTTCCCAAAAAATAACGATAACCTTCCCCTAGTTACTTTTGAAGAGATTGCAAGAAATTACATTAAAAAATCTGGTTACAAAGTTTATGAATGTGATAATGAAGCAGAAGCTAGAAATTTAGTATCAAGTTTGCCCGGCAAGGGATATTGGCCTTGTTTTTTTTCTGCAAGCGATACAACTGGGGAAAAAGACATTGAAGAATTTTATACTGCTGATGAAGAATTGGATTTGGATAAATTTCATGATATTGGAATTGTTAAAAATTATTTGCAAATTAATAAGGCAAATTTAGAATTTTTTAATAATGAGATTATGAAATTGAGATCATGTAACGATTGGAGTAGAAACGAAATAATTCAAATTTTTAAAAAAACTCTTCCGCAGCTAAATCACAAAGAAACTGGAAAATTTTTAGATGAAAAAATGTAACAGCAAAGATTATGATGTCTTAATTGACTTTATAAGAAATATTTATGGATTTGATAAATATATTCCACTTCATGAGCCAAGTTTTGATGGAAATGAGCTTAAGTATATTAAAGACTGTATTGACTCAACTTATGTATCATCTGTGGGAAAATATGTAGATAAATTTGAATCTCTTTTTGCTGATTATGTTGGATCAAAGTATGCAATTGCAACAGTAAATGGAACTGCTGCGCTCCATGTCGCATTAAGATTAGTTGGTATTGATAATAATTCAGATGTTATTACTCAACCACTGTCATTTGTCGCAACAAGTAATGCTATTCGGTATTGTGGGGCCCAACCCATTTATGTTGATGTTAGTAGAAATACACTAGGTATGTGCCCGGATAGCCTTTATAGCTACTTAAAAACCAAAACATTTTTTCAGGACGGTTTTACTTATAGTAAATTATCAAATAGACGAATTGGTGCTGTTTTACCCATGCATACTTTTGGGCATCCTTGCGCTGTAGATGAATTGTTAGAGATATGTGATAAATTTAACTTGCCACTAATTGAGGACTCAGCAGAAAGTATTGGAAGTTTATATAAATCTAAACATACAGGAACGTTTGGTAAATTTGGTACTTTTAGTTTTAATGGCAATAAAACTATTACTACTGGCGGCGGCGGGATGATAATTACAAATAATTACGACTTAGCAAAAAAGGCAAAACATATAACTACAACCTCAAAAGTTAAAGATCCTTATAGATTTATCCATGATGAGGTTGGATATAATTACAGATTACCAAACATTAATTCAGCCCTTGGTTGTGCGCAAATTGAAAATTTACAAAAAAAAATTAGAAAAAAAAGAGCACTAGCTAAATCTTATAAGAATATTTTATCAACAACTAATTTTAGTTTTTTTAATGAGCCTAAGAAAGCTAAATCAAATTTTTGGTTAAATACTTTAATTTTATCCAGTAAAAATGAAAGAGATAGTTTTTTAAAAATAACTAATGAGAAAGGTATTATGACAAGACCTGCATGGACTCTTAATAACAAATTAGAGATGTTTAAGGAATGTGAATGCCATAATTTAGATAACTCAAATTGGCTTGAGGATAGATTGGTAAATATACCCAGTAGTGTATAACATGAAAAAAAAGATCATTTTAATTGGTGGCGGTGGACATTGTAAAGCATGCATAGATGTTATTGAATGCACTGAGGAGTATGAAGTTGATGGGATTTTAGATGTTAATAATTTAGTAGGAAAGAAAGTTCTTGGTTATCCCATCATAGGTACTGATGATAATATAAAAGAATTAGTAGCTGATAAAAAAAATTTTCTTATAACTGTTGGACATATAAAATCAAATGAAATAAGAAAAAAAATTTACCATAAATTAGTTTCAGCAAATGCTATATTAGCTAAAGTTATTTCCCCTAGGTCGTATGTCTCCAAACATTCAATTATTCATGATGGAACAATTATTATGCATGATTCGATTGTTAGTGCTAACGTCATTATTGGCAAAAATTGCATTATTAATACCAAATCCATAATTGAGCATGACGTTACTATCAAAGATCATTGCCATATTTCAACTGGTGCAATTATCAATGGAGGAGCTCTTATTAACAGTGATTGTTTTATTGGAAGTAATGTCACAACGCAAGAAAGCATCAATTTAAATCAAAATTCATTTATTAAAGCTGGGACTGTTGTAAAAAAATGAATAATCAAACATTTATAATTGCTGAGGCAGGAGTTAATCATAATGGAGATGTTAATCTAGCAAAAAAACTCATTGATGAAGCTAGCTACATTGGAGCCGATGCAATTAAGTTTCAGACTTTTATTCCAGAAAATATGGTTACAAAATTTTCATTAAAAGCTGAATACCAAAAAAAAGAAAAATCAGATAGTGAATCTCAATTTGAAATGTTAAAGAAATTATCGCTAGACTTTAATTCCTTTAAATTTCTCAAAAATTACACTGAGAAGAAAAATATAATTTTTTTGTCATCGCCATTTGATATTGAGAGTATAAATTTATTGCATAAATTAGGTTTAAATCTTCTTAAGATACCAAGTGGTGAGATAACAAATCTACCATATTTGAGAAAAATAGGAAGTTATAATAAAAAAATTATCTTATCAACTGGGATGTCCTCATTAAGAGAAATAAAAGATGCTTTATTAACGCTTAAAAATGCAGGTACTGATATTAATAATATAAGCCTTTTGCATACAAATACTCATTATCCAACCCCATTCCATGATGCAAATCTAAATGCCATTAAAACATTATCAAGAAAATTTAGAAATATAAAAATTGGCTTCTCAGATCACACCGAAGGTATCGAGGCATCAATAGCGGCTGTTGCTATTGGAGCAAAAATTATTGAAAAACATTTAACTTTGGATAAATCAATGACTGGACCAGATCATAAAGCAAGTATAGAACCCCTTACTTTTCAATCAATGGTTATTGCGATTAGGAATATTGAAAAAGCTCTTGGAGATGGAGTAAAAAAACCAACCTTAAGTGAATTTAATAATTTAGAAGTGGTAAGAAAAAGTATTGTTGCTAAAATACCTATAAAAAAAGGAGAATATTTCTCTGAGAATAATTTAACAGTCAAAAGACCAGGACATGGATTAAGTCCAATGAAATGGGATCTTGTAATAGGTACTAGGGCAAGAAAAAATTATGACTCAGATGAGTTAATATGAAAAAAATTTGTGTAATTACTGGATGTCGATCTGAATATGGTATTTTTTATCCAATTCTCAAAAAAATAGCAACCTCAAAAAAACTTAAACTCCAATTAGTTGTTAGTACTATGCACTTATCAAACGAATTTGGACTTACATATAAAAAAATTGAGTATGATGGTTTTAAAATCGATCACAAAATTGATAATCTTATATCTTCCCCTTCAATATCCTCAAATTCAAAATCTGCTGGTCTTGCAATGATTTTATTATCTGATGTTTTAATAAATCTAAAACCAGATGTTGTTCTTTTAGTAGGTGATAGATTTGAAACCCTTGCTGCTGCATCATGTGCAATGCTTATGAATATACCAATTGCCCATATTCATGGAGGAGAAATTACTGAGGGTTCTGTTGATGATAAAGTAAGACACTCAATAACTAAAATGTCTTCTATTCATTTTACATCAACTGAAGCTTATAAGAATAGGGTAATACAGATGGGTGAGGATCCAAAAAATGTTATTTGCTCTGGTGCGCCTGCAATAGAATCAATTTTAAATACTAAATTTATCTCAAAAAAAATTATCGAAAAGAAAATTAGTTGGAAAATAAATAATCAATTTGCTTTATTTACATATCATCCAGAGACTATAAATCCTCAAAGTAATAAAAATAATATAATTAAAATTTTAGACCATATAAAAAAAACATCAATTAGTGTAATTTTCACATCTTCAAATTGTGATACTGGTGGAGATGAGATTAATTACCATTTAAAACAATTTGTGTCTAAAGATCCTAACAGATATTTTTATATAGAAAATCTTGGTCAGGATTATTATTTTTCAATAATGAAATTAGCTAACCTAATTATTGGTAACTCTTCTAGTGGCATAATAGAGGCAGCATGTTTCCATAAGCCCGTTGTGAATATTGGAAATCGACAGAAAGGAAGAATTCATGGGGAAAATGTAATAAATTGTAATATTCCAAATTTAAATAAATCTATATCAAGAGCTTTATCTTTAGACTTTGTTAATCATTGTAAGAAGCTAAATAATATTTACTATAATAAAAATTCTTCCGATATCATTATTAAGAATTTAATCAATACTGAAATTTCAACAAAAAAGTCCTTTTATAATTTATGAAAAATTTTCAATCATTAATTTTAGAAAAAAATTCAACAATTAAAGATGCTCTTGAAATTATCAATAGGGGTGCAATGCAAATTGCATTAGTTGTAGAAAATGATAAGTTAATCGGAATAATTAATGATGGTGATATTAGAAGAGCATTGCTTAAAGGATATCTCTTAGAAAGCACAATTTTAGATGTTTATCAGAAAAATCCAATTGTATGTGCAATAAATGATTCTCAAGATAAAATTTTAAATGTTGCATTAAGAAATAATGTTCATCAAATCCCAATAATTGATGATTCTGGAAAAATAATAAGAGTTGAAAATTTTGAACATCTTATACAAAAAAAAGATTACAAAAATAATATATTAATTATGGCAGGTGGAAAAGGAGAAAGGCTACTTCCAATAACAAAAGAAAAACCAAAATCACTTATAAATATTGGTAATAAACCAATTTTACAAACTATTATTGAAAATTTTTCAACTCAAGGCTTTAAAAATATCTATTTAAGTATAAATCATAAGGGTGAACAGATTATTGATTTTTTTGGTGATGGAAAAATATTTGGTGCAAATATTACATATCTTCACGAACATCAGAGAATGGGAACTGCTGGATCTTTGAGTTTATTTAAAATTAAAAATGATCTGCCATTTATTGTCATGAATTCTGATATTCTTACTTCTATAAATTTTGAGAGTATGTTGAATTATCATGTTGCAAATGATGCATTTGTCACTATCGGTGTAAGAGAATATTTAATTAGTATTCCTTTTGGTGTGATTGAATTGAATGATAATAAAGTCGTTAAAATTGCAGAAAAACCTGAGAATAAATATATTGTAAGCGCAGGTATTTATATATTTAATCCAGGCGTACTAAAATATATTAAGGCTAATGAATATCTCGACATGCCTACTCTTATAAAACTTATAATTAAAAAAAACCTTACCGTTATCCCTTTTCATATTCGAGAATACTGGAGGGATATTGGCCATATTAAAGATCTGGAAGAGGCTGAAAATGACTACTCGGAGTTTTTTAAATGAGAGTGTTAATTGTTGGTTTTGGATCTATTGGTAGAAAACATTATGAAATACTAAAAGATTATCCTCCAATTAAAGAAGTGGATATTGTAACAAGGCAAAAAATTAAAATTACAAATTTAAATATCTATAACTCATTACAAATTATAGATGATCTAAATAATTACGATTACTTTGTGGTTTGTAGCAGAACTGATGAGCACTTTAAGCACCTAAATTATATAAATTCTAAAGTAAGAAAAAAAAGAATTTTGGTTGAAAAGCCCCTTTTTAATAAAAAAAATATTATTCCTAAAATAAATAATAAAATATTTGTGGGCTTTAATTTAAGATTCCATACGGTATTAATTTATTTAAAAAAAATTTTAATTAATGAAAAAATTAATTATGTAAATTGTTTTTGTGGGCAATATTTACCCTCATGGAGGAAAAATATTAATTATGAGCACTCCTATAGTGCAATAAAAAAAAATGGTGGCGGCGTACTTCGTGATTTATCACATGAAATTGATTATATTTTTTGGATATTTGGTGAATTTAACAAAATAAAATATATCAATACTAAATTGAGCTCACTAAAAATTGACTCTGATGATATTTTCACATTAATTGGTGTTATCAAGAGTAAAACTGTTATTAATTTATCACTTGATTATTTAAGTAAAATTCCAACTAGAACTTTGATTGTTCATACTGAAAATAAAACAATTAAAGCGGATTTAAATAATTATGAAATCTTAATTGCAGATAAAGATATGAAACAAAAGAAAATTAAGCTTAGAAAAAAAAATATTAATCATACTTACATAGAAATGCATAAAGCAATTTTAAATAATAAAAAAAATATTAATAATATTTGTAACTATGAGCATGGACAAAAAATAGTTAATTTTTTCGATAAAATTAAATTTCAGAAAATATAAAAAATGCCTATAAATAATATTTTATGTACTATATGTGCAAGGTCAGGTTCTAAGGGAATTAAAAATAAAAATTTTATTCTAGTAAATAATAAACCATTAATATCATACACAATTAACCAAGCGAAATTATCAAAAATTTTTGATGATATAGTCCTAAGTTCAGATTCAGATCAGATAGTTAATATTGCAAAAAAAAATAAAATAGAAATTTTTTTCAAAAGAAAATCTAATTTATCTAATGATAAGTCAGGAAAGATTGAAGTAATTCGAGATGCATTGTTAGAATCAGAAAAATATTACAATAAGAAATATGATTATATTATTGACCTTGATGTTACCTCACCATTAAGAAGTGTAGATGACATTAAAAATGCTTTTAATCTTTTTTTACAAAAAAATTATGATATTTTATTTTCAGTTTCTGATTCTAGAAAAAATCCATATTTTAATTTAGTAGAGGTTAAAAATAGTGGTCAAATTAAGCTTGTTAAAACTCGAAATAGTAAATTTTTAAGAAGACAGGATGCACCTAAATGTTATGATATGAATGCTTCCATTTATATTTGGAGAAGAAGTGCGCTCTTGAAATACAAGTCTCTTTTTGTAAAAAATACAGGCATATATATTATGCCAGAAGAACGTTCTATTGATATTGATACCCCTTTAGATTTGGAGATAGTTTCATTTCTATTAAGAAAAAAAAAATATGATTAAAAAAAAAATTGTTTATGTTGCCACTGTTTATTTTGCAGTAAATAATTTCCTAGTTCCTCATATTTTAGAATCAAAAAAAATATTTGATGTGTTTGTATTAACAAATACCAAAAATATTGATCCGATGTTAAAAAACACATTACTTCGAAACAATATAAAGTTAATTAATATTCCATTTAAACGTCATATATCCATTATTTACGATCTATGGTGCATGATTAAATTAATATTCTTCTTTTTATTTAATAAGATTACGATATGTCACTCAATCACGCCCAAAGCTGGTTTGCTTTCAATGATTGCTTCACTAATAACACAGGTTCCATTCAGAATACATACGTTCACTGGTCAAATATGGGCAAATCATATTGGTTTGAAAAGAAAGTTTTTTATTTTTATAGATAAGATAATTAATCTAGTATCTACTCATATTATTGTGGATAGTAGATCTCAAAAAAAATTTTTAGTTAAGAATAATGTTATTGGAACCGATTCAACTGTTCTTGGTAATGGCTCAATAGTCGGAGTTGATACAAATAAATTTTTATTTGATGAAAAAATAAGAATTAAAATAAGAAATAAACTTGCTATTAAAAATAGAGCTCATGTTGTTTTATATTTGGGAAGAGTAACTAAAGATAAAGGTATTTGTGTTCTCATAGATGCAATAAAAAAATGTTTAGAACAAAAACTTAATGTTATTTTATTAATTGTTGGCCCTTGTGAGGGTTTAGCAAAGGATGATTTATTTGATCATTTCGAGCAAAAATACAAAAAAAAATTAAAATATATTGATTATGTAAATAACCCCGAGGATTACATGTCGGCATCTGATATATTCTGTATTCCTTCCTTCAGGGAAGGTTTTGGTCAGGTAGCTATAGAGGCCTCCTCATGTGGTTTACCAATAATCGCATCTAATATTTATGGACTCAAAGATTCAGTAATAATAAATAAGACTGGATATTTTTTTAAAAACAAATCAGTATCTGATCTTGCTTCAAAAATTATTTATTTAATTAATAATAAGGAAATTCAAAAGAAAATGGGTGACAGCGGAAGAAGTTATGTGCTTGATAAATTTTCTCAACATAATATTGTTATGCTTCAAAATCAATTTTATAAAAAAATAATAGTTGATTAATTTTTTTATTATTAGTACGAACATATATGAAAAGACTATTTGATATATTATTTGCGGTAACTGCTTTAATTATATTTTCTCTTCCTATCGTAATAATTAGTTTTTTAATTAAAATTAGCTCTCCAGGACCGGTATTATTTTTTTCAAAGAGGGTCGGTGCTGATAATAAGATATTTTTAATGCCAAAGTTTCGAACTATGTATCTTGGAACTCCTGATGTAGCAACTGATAAATTGATCTCACCATTAAATCATATAACTTTTATTGGAAAGCTATTGCGTTTTACGAGTCTTGATGAGTTACCCCAGTTTTATTCGATAATTATTGGTGATATGAGTGTTGTTGGGCCAAGACCAGCCCTTTATAATCAATTTAATTTGATTTCTCTCAGAACAAAATATGGTATCAACTCCTTGAAACCTGGATTAACTGGTTTAGCACAAATCAGCGGGAGAGATAACCTTACAATTAAGGAAAAAGTTAGATTTGATCAAATATATTTAGAAAATAATAATATGCTGCATGATTTAAAGATAATATTTCTTACATTTATAAAAATTCTTAACTTCAAGAACATATCCCACTAAAATAAAATGATAAAAAAAATATTTTTTAAATATAAAGTTTTAATTGCATTTGTACATGATTTTCTGGTAATAATTTTTGCCTGGTTATTTTCTTATTTATTAAGATTTAATTTTGAAATTCCAGATGTATATTTGGACCAAATGCAACTTTTTGCAATTATACTTCCTCCCATACAATCATTAATTTTTGTTTATTTAGGCTTATACAAAGGATTATGGCGATTTTCTAGTCTTGAGGATTTAAAAAGAATTATAATTGGGTCACTTCTTATTTTTCTTATTATTAATTTTGTAAATTTTTTATTCATAAATATTTATTTAATCCCAAGGTCAATTACATTAATTTTTTCATTATTAATTATATTTGGATTAGGCTTTTCTAGGTTTTTATATAGGCTTTATAGTGAAAAAAAATTGTTCAATTTTTTTAGTGTTAGTTCTGGTGAACCGTTGATATTAATTGGAGCAGGCTCAAATGCAGTAAATATTTTAAAGGAGTTATCTAATAATAATAATTTTAATGTAATTGGAATTTTAGATAATGATAAATCACTACATAACAGGGAGATACTAAAAACAAAAATTCTGTCTGATATTTCATATTTGCCAAAAGCAGTCAAAAATTATGGTATTAAACAAGTAATTATTTCTTATCCTAACAGCTCTTCTCCGGACAGAGTTCAGGCAATTAAAATAGCAACTCAATTAAAGCTTAAAACTTTAATTGCACCTCCTTTAGATGAAATTGTAAGTGGTCGAATATCTTATTCAAATTTAAGAAATGTTGATATTAATGATTTACTTGGTCGAAATATTATAAATTTACATACTAAAAAATTAAAATTTGAATTTTACTTGAAAACTATTCTTGTTTCAGGAGCGGGTGGTTCAGTTGGCTCAGAATTATGCAGACAACTTGTTAAATATAAGCCAAAAAAAATTATTTTTTTAGACATCTCTGAGTTTAATATTTATAAATTAGAACAATTTTTTTCTAAAAGAAAATTTAAGATCCAGTTTATTTATATCTTATCAGATGTAAAAAATAAATTTCAATTAGATTTAATTTTTCAAAAACATAGACCTGAAATTGTCTTTCATGCCGCAGCGTACAAACATGTTCCAATTGTTGAAAATAATAATTTATATGAAGCATTTCAAAACAATGTTATTGGTACCTATAACTTATCACTTATTTCAAGTAAATATTTTGTTAGTAATTTTATATTAATTTCTACTGATAAAGCTGTAAATCCAACTAATATTATGGGCGCTACAAAAAGACTATCCGAAATGGTTTGCCAATGTATTCAGCTAAAATCCATAACAAAATTTATTACAGTAAGATTTGGTAATGTTTTAGATAGTAGCGGAAGTGTAATTCCAAAATTTAGATCTCAAATTGAGGCGGGAGGACCTATTACTGTTACTCATCCAAAAATTACACGATTTTTTATGGCAATTCCTGAGGCTGCTCAACTAGTATTACAAGCAGCAACTATGGGTAATGGAGGGGAAATTTTTGTTCTTGATATGGGTGAGCCAGTAAAAATTAATGATTTAGCAAAGTCAATGATAAGACTGTCAGGTTTTAGTGAGAAACAAATCAAAATTAAATATACTGGTTTAAGGCCTGGAGAGAAATTGTACGAGGAAATCTTAATTGATGGTGAGAATATTCTTCCTACAAGACATAATAATATTTTTA
>Ga0181590_10000896_pt1 | contig 24672 bp, 7 predicted proteins | sample 071ome_34_FD_132446 | JGI IMG/M metagenome (GOLD analysis project Ga0181590, IMG submission 132446) | Coastal salt marsh microbial communities from the Groves Creek Marsh, Skidaway Island, Georgia - 071411BT metaG (megahit assembly) | ecosystem: Environmental > Aquatic > Marine > Intertidal zone...
AATTGAATTTTGTTGTCCTACTCTTACCTTAATATCTGCCATTAGAGTGTCATTGATTTACGGGTTTTCAAAGGATCATATAAAAAGTCCATTTAATGGTCAGGATCTAAAATATATTTATACTGGCAATTTTCTAGGAACCAAGTCCAATAGCAGTAACTACTTCTTGTTGTTTAAAATAAAGTTTAATATATGCTTTTGCAATATTTTTTAGCAAATCAATATCATTACATTTATCAACCTCCGATGAAAGTTTATGATATTCAAAACTTTTAGTTAGATTTTCTAACTCTATTTCACTAGGATCGATTTTCATTAATTAACTCCATAAGTAGATTTTTGATTTGCTGAACGTCAGATTTCAATTCAGCAATTTCATCCTTTTGCCTCTGACGTTCTTTTTTCATTCTAATATATTGATTATATTCAATAGTATCAGAATTAACTATAGCACCTGACAATTCATCTCTAAAGAGATTATTATGTCCTTCAATTGGAATCATTATGCTAGTGCGATTGCTCTCAAATCACGGAACCTAGGAGCATATGCCTCATTAGTTCCATTCATAACAATCTTAATTGCAAATCCAGTAAACTGTTCAAGTTCATCGGCAGTATACTGATATTCTAGGAATTGATCATCATTGCTTGCATTTACAAAGACATCTGAGGATCCATCATTTAGATTCACATCTATAACAGTATCGCCAATTCCATCTCCATCAGTATCGGTTAGGTTTGAATATCCAGGGAATAATTCATAGGTTTGACTAATTTCACTCGAATCTGCTCTGAAAAGTTGATAAAGAACTCTAAAATCACTGGATGCATTTCTATATGCGGTGAGAATAACTTTCAGAGAGGATGCTGGTTTGAGAAGATTTATTCTATTTGAAATATAAACAGATGCGTGAGGATCGTCTGATAATTGATTTGATCTTGGATCCTTTGCATAGTCTAAAATTGGACGATTCAGTCTATTTCGATTTAAGATGAATGTTGCAGCTTCCGTCAAATCAATAACAGGAGAAACATTAATGTTATTGGTTTGCATCCTTACTGCAAAAGTCAAGGACTTGCTTCTAGGTAGAGAAGAAAGATAATTTGATTCATTTACTCTAGAACATATAATTCTTGGAGTATTCAATTGATTTACTTGATTCAAAGTCACATTTTCATAACCTTGATCGATAAATGAAGTTTCAGATCCACCAGCACTAGTTCCAGAAATAGTTCTCAATGTAGAAGAAACTGTTGTATTTTCTGGGGAAATTACATTGAATTGTGGAATAATCTCATTGAACTGAATATTCTGAGTTGCTCTACAATTCGATCCACCAAGAATACTAGCATCAGTAAATGATAGTTGAGAGTCACCGGAAGATTTGTCTGATCTATCAAATTGTAAATGATAACTATCGATTCCTCTTGCAGAACTCAAAGTTCCATTTGAAGGCATAGTATGTGAATTGTTAATTCTTGTTAGAGAAACTCCATTGAGTTCATATTTGTAAATTAGATCTCCAACAGCATGATTTCTAATGACCGATTCATCAATACCTCTTTCACCAATGTTTAATGCATTTGATGAAACAGAAGTGTATGAAATAATTTCTTCATTTACAATAATATAACCTGGATTGGATCCAGAAACATTTACACCCTCAAAAGTTGTAAAGTTTGATGTATTGGCAACAGATATTGTTGTATTAGAAGATATGATACTTGCAGTTAGAGGTTCGCCAGAAGTGTTTGGTGCTACTCCATTAATATTGACAATATTAGAGTTTGAGTGCATACCATGATTATAGTGAATAACTTCAAATACATTACCACTGTAAAGATCACTTGGAATAGTCGATGAACCTCGTGTTGCTGTTCCTGCTAGAGAAATCTGAGTATCTCCCTCATAGTAAGACAAAGTTTGGTTAGAACCAAATTCTTCTCCAGAAACGTTAGTTAAGTATAGTTTATCAATATTTGGTACTGATTGTACCGTAACCGTAGCACCACTTCCCTTTGTCATAGCACTTGTGGTGATACCAAGCAAATCGCCAGTTCTGTATCCAGTACCAGTATTTGCAATCGAAATGGATGCCAACTGATTGCTAACAATTGTTAGATTCGCTGTTGCTCCACTTCCATTTCCAGTAATACTATAAAGAGGTACACCTGAATATGTGCCATTGGAATATCCAGCACCAACTTTTGTGCTAGTAACAACGCCAATATTACCTCCAACAGACTCAATGTATCCGTAAGTGTCTCCTTCTGCAACCTTTAAACCATTTTGGAATAATGTATTGAGTCCAAAAGATGTAACTATACCAACATTGAGTTTTCTTGGTAGAGTCTTAATTGGATTATTAATTAAGATTGGCAGATTGGCATCAACTTCTGAATGTGTACTTCCAATAGATAAGGTTGGATTATGGAAGAATACTGTTCCACTAGTAGAGGTAAAGTTTGCCTTATAGAACTTAAATTTGAGATCTTCTAGCAAACTTGAATTCCAGATCGAACCATTTTGTGGTTTGAATAGATTACCACCAATATATTGGTTGGAGTAAATTACCTGCTCGGCATTTGGATATGATTGAGTGGTAACTGTTGCTTTATTTGATTCTGCAATCCAAACTTTGTAATCATCAGAAGAAGGACATGAAACCGCAAGAGCATATTGCTTATTTGGTTGCAAGTAAATTGGGGATGGGAAATTTAGTTTTGTTGCTGTTTGACCATCGCTAGATACCGTAATATCTGATGGTAGAACTTCAATTCTTGCAAAGTCTTGGATTAATTTATCCTTTGGAGTTCCTCCAATGTCAGTTTCTCTAATTTCAACAAATAATTTTTCTGTAGAATCTTTTCCACTAAAATACAAGTCAACGGCAGTTAAGAATCCACCTTCATTGTCTGTTCTAAATGTCTGTGCTAGAGGATCTCTTCTTAAAGCATTTAATGGAAGTGCTGGGGGAGATTTTCTAACGATTAAACTTTCGGTATAAGTTGAGGAATCGACAATTCCACTTCCGTAGAATGTTGTTTCAGTAAATGAAACATTAGTTGCAGATGAATTTGTTGAACTTGATGAAAGTTTAAACGATTTTGAACCAACTTTCAAAGAAACTGGTGGTGCTGGATTCTGAAGTGGGTTTCTGATAAAGAAGCATCCAATCAGGTCACCAACAGAATCGGTTGTAAGAGTTTGTGCTTGAACTGTTGCTTGTGCCGAGCTAGTATTACCAACTAGTCTCATACCAGATGGAGCATATCCATAAAATCTTCCATCAGCATTATCTGCTAATGAATAAGTATCAATATTTAAAACAGTTGATGATGAAGAATATGAATTTATAGTTGTAGATGGTGAGTATGGATTCTCTGAGAATGTGGTTGATGGTAGGTTATACTTTCCTGATTTATGATTGGAGTTAGCAACTCTAAATGCTGCAACTTTTCTTCCATTGATATATCCATAGACAGTTTCTCCAGATTCAAAGACTCCACTAACCATTGTAATTTTCAATAGTTTTGGAATAATATCAATATTTGAACTTCCTCCAAAGAACGAATAATAATTTGTTGCTGGTTTTAAACCACTAGATCTAAATTCAACATTTCTTGATCTAAATTTCCCGTTTGGAGAAGAACTTGGATTTAAGTTTCCAATATAAGTATTTTCCCAATTACTTTGAGTTCTAACAATGCCATTTTCACTATTAAGTGTTCTAACCCAAGTATCTGATGCTGGGGTAAGTTTTACAAATCCATTATAATTTGCAACTCCAAAAGGATTAATTTCCTGTTCTTTTGTCGCAAATCCTTGAGATAGGTTAGTCCATGCAACTTCACTATAATTTAAAGTTACCAGATCTCCAGTCTTTTTAACATTAGAATCTTGCAGTGCAAAATTTGATGAGAAATCTTCTGTATTTGCATTCAAAGATGCAGATGGTGACACTTGAGATTTGAGAGAATATGATGAAACATCAGATCTCATTTCATTGTCATCATTATTTGTATCGATGCAAATTTTAGCATCAGGATTGTCTATATTAATAAAATCAGTACCATCAAAGTTGTCTACAAAAAATCCAGACTTGAATCTACTTAAACCATCAGCATCTTGTATTTGTAACGTTTTTGTATTGAGTTCTAGAAGAGTCAGTGATGCAAGTTTTTCAACATTAGAAATTCTATCTTCTAATTTTCCAATATCTCTCATTGTATATCTTCTATTATCGAAGAGATATACTTTTACATCATTGACATCATACAAATATGCAGGATATTCTATTCTAGCAAGATCCATTGACTCTTCAATGGTCGTTGGTTCTTTTGGACTATCTGCAGAAACACCTTTTGTAATAACTATGTTTCCATTTTTGTTGAGAGAAATTTTATCTATTCTTGGGAGATAATATGAATAAGTTACATTGGAAGTTTCATTTGGAGAAACAACCAACGTTGGATTTGAACCTGCAGAAGCAAAATTTCTACTTGAGAATGCAAATGGAGATGTTGTTGTGCTATTAAAATCTGCAACTCTAGGTCTGAAATCCAATACGTCAGAAGCTCTATAACCAGATTTCAAAACAGGAATATCATTCTTATATCTCTGTTCTCCATAACTCTTGACTGTGTAAAGATCTCCAGCATCATTAGTTGGAACTTCATAATAATCAAAGAAAATAACCAGTCTCTTAGATGGAACCGAGGCACCAGTTTTTCTAACAATTCTGGAGTAATCATAATATTGTTCTTTTTGTCCTTTATCTAGAACATAGTCTGATGTTTTATTAGTATAAGTTCCTTTTAAAACTGTAGTTACTGCACCAGAAATTCCAGACTCTTCAAATTTTACTGTCTCATTTGCAACAAATGTATTAGAGTTCAAATAAACAAATTCAATTTCGGTTGAAGATAATCTGGTTACTATCTGGGCAATTGCTCCACTTGTAGATCCAACTATCTTTTCGCCAAGAATCGATTCAGTATCTAATCCTAGACCTGATGTGAATGTTAGTTTATCTAATACAACTTGTCCGTTATTTACAGATTCATATACTGCAAGAACTTTAACTGCATCTGGAACGTTTAAAGAGATTTCCTCATCTTCAACTCTTAGACCATAATTTGTGGTAGATGTTAAACCACTGATAGCAGTTGAAACTCCAGAAACAGTTTGTGTAACGTCTACTCTATTACTTCTAATGTATAATTTTTGTTTGTTTGTAATTGAATTTTTCTTAACAGTTGCATTAACAACAACGTTTGACTCATTTGGGGTGAGACCAGTAAAGGTAACAACGGTTGAATTGCTACTTAGAGATACTTTATCACTTGATAATTGATCTACAGATCCATCATCATAAAAAATCGAATACCTCTCATTATTGTATGGTTGGAAATAAGCACTAGTGATGCCAACATCTGATAGATTTATCGCAAGTGTACCTGCAGATGATGTTGATTTTCCTGTAACCTGTCTTCTTACGGTTAGATCCGAAGATGAAAGATTTACATCAGAAACGTTTTTAGAATTGATTTTCGCATATAAGAATGAATTTTCTTCATTCTGAATACTTGGGACTCCCAATGAGAAAGTTGTTGTTACTGTTGATGTTGGTAAAGCACCATTGCAAACACCAGATACAGTAGGAACTGCAACAAGTGTCATCGTTAGACCATCATTAGAAACAGATTCGACTCTATTAAAAGTTTCTAAAGTATTTCCAGAAAGTTGATACTTAATGATAGTATCACTCTTGATTCCTACAAAATTCTTTCCAGCGCAAGTTGCTACACCTGTTGCACTAATTTCTAAAGAATCTGTATTTGTAAAGTTCTTTGCAATTTTAGTTTGTAAGAAAGTGTCTGCGACAAATGAAGTCGATAACCCAACCTCTGCAGCATCTTGGAAGACAGATTTAATATCTTGTGTTCCAAAAACCTTTACTGCAGAAACAGTTCTTGAGTATGAAGTGCTTCCATTAATTAATAACTGCTCACCTACAGTAAAAGTGCCAGAAGTTTGTTGAACGTTAATATCATTTCCTGAAGGTGTTCCTACAACATATCCAGAAGCACCACTACTCATTCCTTTGATAAAGGATGTTTCAGGGCACTCTCCAGAAGTTAATGCCTGATTTAATGTGATTTTAGTGTATGTTTGAATATCATAGAGATACAAGTCCCAATTGTCTGCATCATTTTCATATTCATTTGGTGAAGAGAAAGAGTAAACTCTTGCCTTACCGATAGTTTCTCCTGTCCCAACAATTGATGAATTTTTTCTTTGATTGTTTAGATAAATGACGTGATTGTTATCTATACCAACAACTGGGGTTCCACTAACTCTATTAACTTTTAGCAAACTCCCCATCTCAAATGGGACTGCAGAATTGCTAACTTCTATGGTATCTCTTGGTTTTTCTATATCTAATATTGTCGAAACACTCTTCTCTACATCGAATCCTCTAACATATGCCTTACCAGGAGAAACCTTAAGTGCTAAAAGATTTTCTGATGGAGTGTTTCCTTGGTCTGTTAATTGATTTGAGAAAAATACTCCACTAGAATTCAAACCATCATTTAAAGAATCTTCAACATCAACTTCAAAAGGATCTACAGAATAATTTCCAGATTCTTCATAAGTTCTTTCCGCAATATACTCTTTAATTAATGAATATGTGTTTGAATCTTGAATTTTTTTAACAACACCATTTGAAATTCTTAAAACTTCAATAAAATTTTTATCGTCTAAATCATCTAATCTCTTTTTAGTTAAAGATGCAGATATTTTTAATCTATCTGCACCTGGTGCTGCATAATTAGAAAATCCTCTTGCATTATCATATAAAGTATTATCTTCTTTTGCATCTACTAAAGATTCTGAAACATATAGACCAACCCTATATGATGGTGTATTTGTATATTGGTCTAGGATTAGAGTATCATCACTAACGCTTACAAAGTGACCTCTAATGAAATAAACTCCATTGGAAATGGAAACTGCAGACGCCGTAGAGGTAGCATCCTGATTTATTAGGGTTGCAAATGTATCTCCAGAAGCAATGGTGGTGTTTCCATATACTAAGTTTTCTTGAAGAATCAGAGTCTCACTATCTCTGAACTGGGAAATTTGGAAAGAAGAGTCTGAAGAAATATATTTGACGTATAAAGTATAATCTTCAGTTTCGGATTCAGTATTTAATAATACTTTTTGTACTATTGCAACTAGACCAGAAGTCTGACCTTTTATTTTTTTACCAACTAACTCATTTAAATATAAACCAACACTCAATCCCACATGTGTTGGGTTTATTTTAACCGCATAATACTCTGAATTATATGAAATATTTCCTGGAATTACTACAGAACCATCTTTAAAGATGTGGCTCCCAAAAGTTTCTATTTGATTTTGTAGAATTGACTGTAAAGTAGTTAATTCTCTTGATTGAACTGGAAAACCTGGTTTGAAGAGAACCCTATAAAAATTTTTATTTGGGTCAAAATCGTCATAATAAGGTGATACGTTTAAATTGGTTTTTTGTGACATCTTTAGAATTCCAGTATGATTTTAATATCTTCTTTTTGACGAGGGTTTCTAGAAACTCTGGGTCTATTATCAACGTAAATAATTTCCCCTGATCCTTTATTTATTTCAGGAAGAGATATGCCGTTATTGAATTCTGTTGCAAGATTGACTCTCTTAGTTGATGTAACTGTTGTTGTTATACCAGTAAAGGTAGAATCAATTGCTCCACTAAAGTTATTAGTTGAAGTAATCGTTCCTCCACTTATACTAAAATCAACTTTTGTTGCCTCATTAATAAGATTTCTGGAATCTTTTTGATCATAAGAACTCTGATTAAAGTAAAGAGATCTATCGGAAAAATACTTTAGAACACTTGTTTCAGTATCATATGAAGCAATGTATCCAGTTGCTGTACCAACACCTGTTACTGTTTGATAAATTCTTGTACCAGGAACAGCATCGGATGGATTTGAAACCGAAGTTAACTTTAATCCATTCAGATTTGAAAATTGATTTTCGGAGAAAATAGAAGATGCGGATCCAATTCTTGTTGGGTTTTTGATGATGCCAATCTGTGCGAATCTGGTATCTAAAGGAAAATCTTTAGTCGAGTCATCAAATCGGGAATAAATTAAAACTCTATCAGTTCCAAGTTCTTCATAAAGATTATATCCATGCCCTCTGGATGGAGGAATAATGGGGATCAAATGTGCAAATTCTGTTGCTCCACTATTAATAGTTGAGAGGTCAACTCTTCCATAAGAATAATTTTTTCCACCAGATGAAACGGTAACATCAGTAATCTTACCACCTGTTACATCAACAACAACTCTTCCACCTTCACCATCTCCCAAAATATCTAACTCAGTATCGGTTGTGTTATATCCAGCACCCTGATTTTGAATATAAACTTTTTTAATTTGGTTTTCATTTACTAAAGAATCCCCATTTTCTCTAACCGCCTGTATCTGTGCATCGGTGGTTGTATCCCAATTGTTGGGAACGGGAATATATTCAATAGAATCAAATTTAATAATATCACTTGGAGAAACTGTAAATAGATATTTCCAAACGTATCCATCACCACTTTCACCAGCTCTTGTTGGCTCTAAATCAATAAATGTTGGTTCATCTTGTGAAAAGTTTCCTGCTGGATTTGCAGAAGATGCACCATTGTCAATACAAATATAAACTCTGTAGTCGCTATTAATTACATAGTAATTTGAATCATATAATCTAGTCGAATTTGTTTGTGGAGAAGTATTACTTACACTGTAATCATGGCGATACATTTCATAAACAGTGCCCTGCCTCCAATCAACTCTTCTCACCAATCTACGAACATCATTAGCGGTAATTTTCTTACCAAAAATCATTGTATCTTTTACATGATTTAAGTAGTTTAGATTATCAACAGGATTTGGAGTATTAGAATCCCAAGTTGTAGACCTTCCAAATCCAACAGCATTTGGATTGGGTAGACTTAAAAATACATAATAAGAATTATTAGGGTCACTAACAGAATCTACAAAGTTCCCTGCATTTAATATTCTAAACTGATCTGTTACAATTGCCGCCATCTTGAGAGCTTTTTTCTATATTTATAATTAATTACCCAAGGTCTTTTCTTAGGGCACCAGTATCTCTAAGTCCATAACCACGTCTCTGTAGTGTTGGGAAGGTAGTAAGACCAGGATTAACTGTGTATCCAGAAACGGCAACACCAATAGATGAAGACGTTCTCTCAAAACCAGAGAGTCTTCCCCAAGAGAATCTTCCACATACACTACCAGGCATTGTATGAATACCAGTAACATCTGTAGTTGAAAGAATATTGCTAGTTATAATGCCAGTTAGATTATCTCTAGTGATAGAGTGAATCTTGTAGATATTGTCTGCAAATGTAGTTCCAATACCAACTAATGTAGAATCACCACTATCGATAGATGTTACTCCATTTCCAACATGAGTGTCAAAAACATAAATTGGATAATTTTCGATTAATGAATTAATATCTGATACAGAATCATATAAAACATGGAAAGTTAAGGATAGTGGATTTCCTCCAGTTCCAGTATTTGTTGTTATTCCAGTGATAATTCCACTAAATCCTTCAACAAATCTAATTCCAGTAATCAATTCACTTGCATAATTTGGTGAAGAAACTGTTATATCGGGTGGATGGGAAACTGTATAACCAGCTCCAGCATTAGAAATAGAGGTCAAAGTTACAATACCAGAATTGGAAACAAATGCAGATCCAATTGCAACTGACTGATCTTGATATCTACCAAAATCAAAAGATCTAGTAAGGACTGTGGTATTTGATGCATTTTTACTCAATGATACAGATCCATCAGAACCACTAGAAATACCAGTTACTGTAACTGTAGTATCTAAAACATTAGGAATAGATCTAATTGCTTGACCGACAGAAATCGATGAAGTATCAATACCGATAATAACATCAGACCCAATTCCAAGAACTCCTGGTCTTCTCTTAACATCATATTTGAATATAGTTCCGATTCCACCTATTGGATTTGCAATTATTAGATCAATAACAGATCCTGGATCATATCCAGATCCACCATCAAGAACTGTGACTGAAGAAATTGATCCGCCAGCAGAGACATTTGCTGTAAATGCAGCTGAAACTGGATCATTACCACCTTGAATTAATATTGAAGAGAAATCTTGAATTCCAATACTAGATTCATTTTCTTCATAGTTGAAGAATTGCGAATTATCCAGGAATATTTCAAGATCTGTAGAAGAGAAATCTTGTATGACTTTTCCTGTTGGGAACACCATTCCCTCTAAAGAATCTCTTACTTTAGACTGAACGTTGTCATTTAATAGAAGATCTCTCTTTTGCTTAGACCAATCAATTGGTTTGTAGTTTGTGTCATCAATACCATCACCAAGATATATACCTGTTCTGATTATATCGGCAGAGAATATCTCAGAAACAATCCTTGAATCCTGTCCTACAGTTTGTGGAATGTCATCATTCTTTAAAATCTGAACGTCATCTCCAGGTTTTATCGTTTCATTAACATTAACTTCGATACTGTCTTCATCTCTTGTTCCTCTATAGAAGAAGATGTCAATTTTATCACTTGATTTTGGTGCTTCTTTGAATCTAAATGTAGTTCCACCAGTAAATTCATATGAAACTACTGGCTCTTGCATTACCCCATTCACATAGATTAAAAGAATCGAATCCAAATCAATTAATGCCGAATCAACGTCAGAGGTATTTTTTTGGAAACTCAACAACTGGCTGTTCTTATAAAGTGGGAATCTGGTTCTGTTCCCATCTTGCAGTGAAGAAATACTATCAATAAAATCAAATTCACCCAATTGCCAAGAAGCAAATGAATCTTCAAATACATCAGTAACTGTAAACTGAAGTTCTTCAATTGGAGAAGATAATCTGGAATCAGTTACCAACCCAACAACTTTAAAGACATCACCAACCCTATATGAATATCCTGGTTTTGTAATTTCATATGAGCGAATTTGGAAGTATGTTGATCCAATGCCAGTTGCTGCATAACTTGGACCAACTTCAAGAGTCATTGACAATCCAATACCAGTTTGAGTTGTATTGCCAAGTCCTAGACGGGAAACACCTATTACAGGAAGATTTTCATATGATGGATCATTGATATCAAAAACAATATCACCATATCCTTGTCCCCCATCAACAATTGATGGAATTAGTGTTCCACCAGCTCCAACAGAAACATCAATTTGTGCTCCTGTTCCTCCAGTTTCACCAATATTAACTGTTATTGTATTAGTTGTTGTAGATAGAATTGTGGTTGAAATACCAGAAACTGGATCTGTAGGTCTTGGGTAAGTTCTTACCGTTTGATAATTATCACTAGAGCACCTAAAGGATAGTGAATTATCGTCAAATTCAATAGTATTAGATGTTGTTAAACCATGATTGTCTATTGTGAGAACAAGAATACCAGTTACTGGATCATAATCCGCATCAGTTGCTGTGTGAGTTGCTGTTGTATCGTCTGTAATTGAATTAATACCAGCAGAGACAAATCTATGTGGATAGTATACGTTTGAAACTCCAATAGAAACATTATTATAATATCCAGATCCAAAGGTTAGTTTGCTGTAATATTGATATGCTGTTCCCTGTCCAACATAACTATGTGCTATGGTACTTACACCAATGTTGACATTAAATGTTGTTGCTGAAACAACTCCCACAACAGGAAATACGTTGCCAAGTGTTCCATCTGGGAAAATCGTAGTAGTAACTCCAGCATGTGCCGAATCACATGAAAACTCTAAGTTTTCTAAGTAAACATCATTTTCAGATCCAGTAAATTTATGTGGTGATGATGTTGTAACTTCAAGTATACCAGTATTTTGATTGTAAACTGATGTACTAATTTGATATGCTTGTCCGTAAGTTGGAACTCCGACAATATTTGTAATCACACCTCCAGTGGTTTCTGCTCTGAGTTTTGCTCCAATTGGTGGAGCATAACCCAATCCACCAGTCTGTGCGATAGATATAACAACGCCACCTCGTGGTAATTGGTTTTGATTTACATCAGATTCAATAATGATAGTATCATCCGTATTAGGTCTCTTAATACCAGTAAATGTTACGCTAGAAATTCCAGTTGACTCTGTTTCTTCAAAGAAGTAATTATTACCAGCATTATTTGGGGTATCTGGAGTCTGGAATATATCATTAATAAAGACTAGATTGCTACCAGCCTCTAAACCAGTTGTATTTTGACCCTCTTTATATACTGTAAAGGTTCTTCCAATTCCATTGAACTCTAATGAAATATCATCATAAATTTTATTATCAGTATAATCTTTACGTAAATAAACTCTTCCATTGAATGACGATTTAGGTAGTGCAAGATTACTTGAGTTTAATCTATTATTATTACCTTTACCATCTGGTGCCTCGGTAAAGTGAATTTTATTTCCAACTATGTTATATGCACCCTTATAAATTCTAACAACACTTCCATTAGAGTGTGTAGTTGCTGAAGAACCAACAAATCCTCTAGAAACCTCAATAACTGGTACATCTCCAGTTCCATCAATAGGACCAACATTAGTTGTTCCTAGTCCAACGTTTTTGATATTTAAGAATTCATCATCTATCTTGAGAATATCTTTTGGTTTAATTGAAGAAATTCCAGAAAGAGAGAGGAAGGTTATACCTGCACCAATGGTAGCACTGTTATTCTCTAAAGTATAGGTCAGTGGAGTATACATTAAAGGATATTGTGTTACTCCATCAATTGTAATTAGAGTTTTTTCAAGTTTCTTCTTCATCTCAAGTTCATGGCGATTTCCACTTCCAATAGAAGTGAAAGTTAAACCAATACCACTTCCTCCAGCAGTTCCAGATAACTTAAACTGATCTTTAGATAATCTAATTGCATATACTGTTGTTGGGCAGATATCAGTCGTTATTCCTGTGGAGTACGATTGCCTCATTGTAGATGCAGTAGAAACTCCATCCAACTCTATAGCATAAGATTCATCTGTCGAGTAGTAAATTATATCCGATCCACCTGGAATCGTCTCTGTTGAAGTAATCGAATTGATTCCAATAGATGTGATGGTTCCAAAACCAGTATTATCTCCAGAGAATATGCCAGCACCAACGGTGAGAATTGAAGTGTTTCCTACCCCAGTAATTACTGTGGATCCACCACCAATAACCTGACCGATGAAGAATGTATAATTTGTAGAAATTCCAATAACTTCCGTAGTACTTGAAGGAACCGATGGACCAAATATCAATGAATTTGTGGTAATTCCTGTTGTATTAGCAATACCCGTAATCGAAGAGAAACCAACAATAAAGTCTCCAGTAAATGTTGAACCAGAAACGATAGTTTCTCCAATACCCATTGGTTCTCCATCAATACCAATTAAAGTTGAGTTTGGAGTATAAATTAACTCCTCACCAGTTTCAAAGAAATGGTTATCGATTGAGAAAATTCCAGTTGCTCTATCTAAAACACTAGAATTATTTGGGTTAAATGTTTTTTCAAAGATAGGAATTCTATTATAATTCAAATCAAAATCGAGTTTATCTTTACCAAACTCATTAATAGATCCATAGAATGCATTTGTTATGTTTTCTACCGCGTTGCCATAAGTAAAATCTTCGGGAACGTTAAATTCATCAATATCCGTGTAAATAAATTGGTTGAAAGATTGGACTGTAATGTCATCAGAAGAATAATCAGAATCTGGATAGAACTTAACAACAACATCAGTACCGACCATTTCAGAACCAAAAGTTCCAATTCCAGTCTGAGAACCAACGGATATGAATGGTGAATGTTGAATATTTGTTCTTGTCTGATCGGCAACAACTAATAAATTATGTAAAGCAACTGTAGAACCAACAGAAACTTTAATGATAGATTTTAAAGTAGAATCTAAAATACTATCAAAAGTAATAATGGTTGAAATGCCAGAGGTAATAGAATATTGAGAATCAAGTCTTGCAGTTCTTTCAGTACCATCAATCTGCCCATCAACAGTATATCTGTATGTTCCAACTCCAGCAGAAGTTGAACCAATACCAACAACTTTTGTTTTAACTCTTACGTTATTGTTACTATTTTCATTTTCAAAGGAAAGTGAAATAACTCCACCATCCACATTTAACCCAAACGTTCCAATATAATTTCCAGATACTGAGGTTTTTTTGGTATCAAAGTAGAACTCTGAAAGATAAGTGTCCTGCCCGTCATAATGACCTGCTATTTCAAAGTAATTTGATTCATTTGTAACGGTATCAACAACGTGTGCAAATGCATATACAGTATCATAAAGTGCCGACTGTGCTTGGAAAACAGTTGTGCTTACACCAAGAAGACCATTTCCAGAAGATGGACCTACATTTTCCGTTATTGCAGATAGTCTTGTAAAACCAATTTCAGTGAATCCAATACCAATTGTAAATGGATCACTAGTAAATGACTCTCTGTAAATTTTGAGATTATAGTTAAAATCATTTGGATTGATAGGAGTGAATCTTAAAATTGGATCTCCAACAGATCCAAAATCTCCAGAAAAATCTCCTATTTTTTCATCTGTGAATAGATCAATTTTGTTTAAAGTAAATGTACCCTGATAATCGTTTAAAACTACAACTTCACTAACCTGAGTGCTTCTCTTTTCCTCATCCATAACTTGAACGAGGAATTTAGAATAAAAGTCAGTAATTGGATATTCAATTGTATCCGTAAATGTTTCTTTATTGAATTCTGAACTAGAAAATCTACCACTAATATCGTCAATTTGTAGAACTCTGTTTGATCTACATTCAATATAATCAGCTAGTTTTTTATTTTTAAATATAATGAATCTAGAAGAATCTTGCGTTGGATCATAATCCAATGCTAGGTCAAAATTATTAATAGTATCGACTCTTCTTTCGGAGACAAAATCAAGAACTGGTAATAGTGATATTGAAGATGCGATAGAAACATCTGCTTTAGAGAGAATTTCAGTATCTGCAAAGTTTTTCAATCCAGTTGGGTGAACTAACTGGTTGACTTTATCACGCATCTCTTCATATTCAATAGTACTCTTAATTGTGTAAGAGAGATTCTGATAGTAGTCATTATTTGGTAATACCTGAAGATCAAGATTTAGTTTTCCAGTATCATCCTTCCAATCAAATTCTTTTTTATTGGAATAGTCTATAGTGAATCTATTTTCATTTCTATAGATATTATCAATAATTGCATAGTTGCCAGAGTTAACTCCTTTTATCTGATCACCAATTTCTATCTTATAGTCGCCAGTAACTTTGATAAAGTTCTTCTTAACTGTTTTTACTTCTAAGTCTGTCGCTGTATCATTTACGCGCAAAAGTTCTCCATCAAAGAAGAGACTTGGAACTCTTGTTATTCTGAAAACTGGATAGTTTTGTTCTTTTATGATTGAATTAAATGATGTCGTTTGAATGGTTACAGCAGTTCCTGCATTTTCAGTAAACTCTCCAATATTATATTTTAATATCGCTGGATTTGAATTTGTATATTCGGTAACTTCGAAGAAGTTGTATCCATTATCTGCGGAATTAAAACCTGTTCCTGGAGAAGTTACATTTCCTAAAGCATCTGTAAAATCTTGCTTTTTGATTCCTTCTACAAATATTCTATCCCCAGATTTAAATGGTGGATTAATAAATCCATCAATTGGTGGTGTACTTAGTTCACATTCTACTATACCATTACTGTAAGATAAAATTCTCTCAACCTGAATACCATTACTATTATTAATTGTAAATATTCTGTGTTCAACATCATCCAGACCTTTTGGTTCTTCGACAACATCTACAGAAACAATAGTATTTCCTTTGAAATTTGCAACAAGAAGACCACTATCAACTAAAGTGCGGTCATACATGTTAATAATAATTAGTGATGGAGCAGAAATGTAATTTTTTCCACCATCAACTACATCAATGTTCTCAATTTTTTGGGATCCAGTTAATGTTAATAAAGTTGGAATTTCTGCTTGAGGTCTTAAAGTCTTATCAGAAGAATAATCAAATCCTTCATTAATAATTCTATATTCGTTAATTTTACCAATATCCTTTGTATTTGCCCTCAATACCGCGTTTGATCCAACACTAACTGCAGATCCAGTGCTTAAACCTACAATTCTTGGTAGAACTTTATAGTTAAATCCAGAAGATATTATATTAATATTTTTAATTGGTCCAGATGCATTGAGTGAAGAAGTATCATATTCTATGACTTCACAATCTGAAGATTGGTATGAAAGTCTTTCTGGAATCTCATTTAAAGATATGTTGAATGTGGTATTTCCAATTCCAAAAACTTCATATTCTCCATTATAAAAACTATCGACATATAAAATTTCTGAGTAATTTTTAACATCAATATCTGGTTCAATTAAAATACCATCTTTTTCAAAAGAGTAATAAAGTTTTGTTGGCAATGAATCATCATGGTTGATAGTAATTGAATTTGAAGAACTTCCTTGAAGATTAAAAGAACTTGTGCTTCCTGTTGAAACAAATTCACTATTCAAATCCTGATCGTAATAAAGTTTAAATTTATATCCATCCAGAGAAGAATCTGGAAGATTAATGGAAATATTATTGTTATTAGTTATTTTTAGTTGTGGATTAATGAGACTCAGTTCCTGACCTGAACCTCCACTGTTTCCAATACTTACAATAACTGGAGGATTTGCAAAAACGTCATTATAAGTTTCTGCAAGTTTAATATTATTACTATCAACCTTATATACAAAATAACTACCTGTTGTTAAACCACTTGCAACAAGATCGGAAGAATCATAAAAAACCTTTTGTCCAGATGAAAGATTGTGATCCCCAATATAAATCTTGTCGGTGGTGATATCTACCTTAGATGATGAGAATCCTACGGTATTTACAAGTAATTTTTTATTTGAAGCATTATACTTAATCCTAATCAAATCTGAAGATCCAACACCAACTGTTTGTTTTGGTTTTACTGTTAGATTAATTTTATCCCTGTCTTCTAGACCATGATCTGTTGATATAGAAACTTTTGCTTTGATTCTTCTAGCAGTACAAGTTAATTCTGGATATGTAGTATCTAAACTATATTCATAATTATCAGATCCATTAGCAGTGAAGAAAAGACCGCCAGAAGTTGAAGTTAAACCAACTTGAGTCGTTAAACCAATAAAATCTTTGGATTTATTAATTACATAAACATATTGACTTGATCCAGAATTTGGTAGATCAAAAGTTGATCCAGAAGAAGTATCAGAAGCAGTTAGTGCATTTGCGGATTGTGGTATTGATAGTAATAGTTTTTGGTTATTCCTAAATGAATGATTTGGAATATAAATGCTTTGTACTGGAATAGAAACCGTTTTTAACGTATTGCCAATATAGAAACTTGTAGAAGTTTCGGTTCCAGTATTAATACCAACTCCAACCGATTGCTTTGGATTAAAGTATGTTTTTTTATTCTTTGTTGATTCAAAATATTCACTTGATAGAGAAATAGTGAATGAATCAGTAAAGTAATCTACAATATCTCCAGAACTATGTGAAATGGTAGCATTACCTCTTCTAACTCTCAAGATATTATCAGAATCAAATCTATTAAGAACCGAGAATAATTCTGTTCCAATTCCAATTGTCGTACCAGATCCAACGTTTAAACCAATTGAAGAAACGTAAATATCTGTTACAACCCCAACATTTGCTGGAATATCTTCAGCTAAAGAAGATCTTTCCGAAGAAATTCCAATTTTGTGAGAGTCTACTAGACCATTTAAGAACGTAGAAACTCCAGATATCGAAATGTTATCCCCAGAAGAAAATGAATGGAAACTTGGAGTATAAACTCTTAATGTTTGTTTATCTTGCCAAGTTACAACAGAACTCTCAAAATCATCATATGTTGTCTCAATTTTGCTAATATTGTAACCTTCCAATTTACTAACTTCTGCAGAAGCACCGCCGCCATTAGTTCCTTCATTTTCAAATGTAACCAGGTTACCAATTTTGTAGTCTTGACCAGGATTCAGTACAGTTACTGTCTCAATTCCACCCTCAGAAACAGATTCTACTGTTGTAATTTGATTAAAGAATTCATTAGATTCTACTATAAAGTCACTACCAGAATATTTTTGATTAGTTCTATATGGGAAAGTATTTCTAACTAATGATGAATTGTTAAAATCAAATGATTGATCTACGATATTCTCTGCTGGAGTAGATCTGAAAGTATTACCAATAAAATATGGGAATTTTGGTACTAATTTACCAGTGGGTGCAGCAGTTGCAACACCAACATAATATGCATAAACACCTTCTGGATATTCTGGAGTTTTTGCAAATCTTCCATTGTGCTCATCCAGATCACCGTTATTCACATATTTGTAATCGTCCGAAAAGAATCCCAGTGGGAATACTGATGTGGATGGTCTATTGTATACATTTGATATTGATTCATTATATCCAGTTTTCAGGGCAACAATTGAAGAATTATTATCTTCTGGATCCGAATAACCATATGGTCCATAAATTGGATTTCCATCATAAGCCCATCCAATAACCTTGGAGTGTCCTGTATCTGGATTTGGATCTGAGAATGAATTACCTTCTCTTTCAGTAGAATATCCAACTACACCATAAGAAAGATTATCTTCATACTCAGATAAAATTTCATCGGAAAATTTTCCAAGATTATTTACACTTAAATATCTTACATTTGGTTCAATTACAGCATTTTTTCCTGGTGGAATTACAGAAATAGAAGTATTTTTATCTTCATAATTTACACCTCTATTAATAATAATGACATCTTTGATAGTTCCATCAATTACAACCGCTCTCAACTTGCACCCAGAACCATTTCCATTTACTACAAGGTCTGGAGCAGCATTATAATATTTTCCACCATTTTGAACTTCAACGGCAACGATAGAACCAGATTTTATAATTGGTTTTAATTCTGCACCTACACCGTTTCTAATGGAAAGTGATGGTTTTTTGTGGAAATTTAAAATATTTGAACCATAGTTGGTTCCACCATCATACAAGTATGCATCAACAATTTGACCCCTTACTTGAGGAGTTGCAGTAATTGTACCAATTGATGATCCAGTAAATTCTGCATCGATGATAATCTGTACTGGAGGATATGAAAATTCCTGGTATCCACTTCCAGTCGACTCAAATTTTACAAACTTCCTTCGCTCAAAGTCTGTTGTTGCGGCACCGACTGATCCAGCATCTGCCAACTGGAAGTCAGAATCATTTAGTTTTATAACCCTATACTGTTTTGATGATGTTAAACCTACAATTTCTGAAGTTTCATAAGAGTAATTTACCAAATCTCCATCTTTGAATCCATGATTATTAAATACAATCTTGTTGTACTCTGTAGATATTCCAGAAGTCTTCACTCTCAACCTTCTGTTTTCATATCCACTTCCTGGATCAATAACTCTAATTTCAGAAATTACATCCTTAGCATCAAATAATCTAAACCTGTGAGTTCCACCAGTATTAATTGTAGTAAAACCGACCGTATTGATTCCAGCTAAGTAGTCTTCTTCAGTTTCATATAAGTGAATTGCTCTAGTGTTTATAACTTGTGGATAGTACGTTGCACCATTAACCAAATATCTTCCTTGATCCGTATTTGAGAACTTAAATGATCCAATACCTAATGGTTGATTTCCTGCAGGATTATAGACAATCTTTTCCCCATCCTGCAAATTGTGCCTCTCAAGGAACGTTATTGTTTCATTACTAATATCAACTCCACCAGTTGCTGCTAAACCAACTTGTGTTCCATTAAATTCAATTTCTCTGAATTGCTTTGAAAGAACATGCTGTAACTTAGCACCATTACCATTTCCTCCAGTAACAGTAACAGACAAAACTCTATTAATGTTAAAATTCTGAGGGTCTACAATTACACTCTTTACGGATCCACTAACAACTGCTTGTGCTTCGGCAGTTGTTCCAAATCCAACAGGTCCAGAAATTACAATTGATGGTGGATTAATTACATCATAATCATCTCCACTATTGTAAATTTTCAAAGAATCTATAGGACCATAGTAAATTCTATCATTTGATTTGTAATTAATAATATCAACACCATTAATTAACTTACCAACTACACCAACTTCAGTTGGAACATTAGTTTCTGTTTTAATATTTGGATCTAGTGGGAATTTTGATAGTGATTTTTTGGGTACTAGAGTTTTATTATAATGCTGTAAAATAGTGAAATTGTGATTTGATACTACTTCATATTTGCCAAATTCAACATAATTTTGGGAAGAAATAAAAGATCTCGCATTATAAAGACGAATTTTATTCTTTCTTCCAGATTCTTCTAGAACTTCAACATAATAGGTATTGCCTAAGACTAACTCTGGGAAAGCATCTTGATCCCCATGATATATGATTGCGTCTCCAGTTACAAATGGAACATCATCGTTGAATGATAGTACGGAGTATAAATCTGTTAGTCCATTATAATTTTGGAAAATATTATCCAGATTTGAAGACGCTGTTATTGAAATATTCGCAGTAGAAAGTTTTTTCTTTATCTGATAATCTGGTAATGAATTTGATGCAACATAGATAAATTTATCATCTTCATTATATGTGTTCTGAACATTTGAAATAATATTAGGAACTCTTAATGGAGTATTTGATGATGTAGCATAAGCATACTTTCTCCTGATACTCAGTCTTCTATTTGAGACAACTCCGGTAATGTTTTTATTAATTTCTACTAGTTTAGAATTTATTGCAGTTACAACTGCATCTGCAACAACGATATTCTCGGAGTTTCTATCTAAAACATCAACAGTATCACCAACCTTTAAACTGGAGATATCTGGTTGTTCGAATAAAGTTAATTGGTTATTGTTAAATGAATTTACTTCATAACGAGATCTTACATTATAGATCCAACTATTGAATGAGAACTGCTTATTATTTTCATTATTATTTTCTATTTTATCACCAAGGTTTTTAACCGAAATATTATCACCTTCTAAAAGAAGATTGAATTTTTCTGGACTTTCAATATCAGAAAGAACACCCGTAACTCTTAGTTCGACTCTCTTTGATGGATCTCCATTTTCGTATCCATAAATGATTTTATCCGATCTGATGTTATCAGAAGGATTTATTGATGTGTCAACTCCCTGGCAACCAAAGAATTGATTAATACTTTTATCGGTATATGTAATAGTATTGGATCCAGAGACAAGGTTTCCTGATTCTGGGAATCCAATTGTACTATCAACAGTAATTACCGAAGATCCAATAGAAACATTATCAGAGACTATAGAACTTGGAGTAATTTTAAAAGTTCCTTCAATTAGACTCTTTTCATCATATCCAGAAAAAAGTTGAATTTTATAAAAAGTTTTTTTGTTTCTTGTTATAATCTCAACTTCGGAAACTGGTCCAGTAGCAGAATCATCAATATTTCTAATCATCTGACCGACCAATCTTAGTGGATCGCCAGAGATTCTTTCTGTAACTAATATTTCTCTTCTGATAAATTCCGCATCAGATGACTTTAAGAGGAAATCTTCAAGGTTTATAACTTTTGGTGTAACACCATATAAGACATTGAAAAGAATTCTAAATGATTCATCAGTTCCTTTAGAAAGATAAAAACTGCGAGCACTTTTTATAAAATTGTTTACATCAAGTTCAGATACAAAATCAACATCTTCAAATCCAGGAGCAAGAAGATATTTTAATTTTTTGTAGAATTCTTTTAAAAATAGAGCACTTAGATTTTCTACATTAGATTCATTAGAGTGAGATGCTGCATCTGATGTAGAAAAAACTAATTCTTCTGGATTGGTTTCGTTCCTATAGTTTGTAACACCACTAAAACCACGTATACATCCAGTAAAACTATTATTTGTAATCCCAGTATATGTTATAATTTCATTATCAATCTTGAATAGACCATACTGTTTGGGAAAACCTTTGGTCGACTCAACATAAATTACATCATCGGATTCGGAGACCGAACTGGTTAGTGTCGTAGTGCCAGTTATAACCTCTGGAGAAAGGTTATTTAAATTTAAATATTGATCTAAATTCTCTGCAATATCAATTGGTCCTCCCTGATATTCCTGGGAGACATAATACTGCTTTAAAAAGTCTACAGACTTGGGGGATTCGCTGAGTAAGAATTCTGGTAACTGATTCTCAATAATTTGTTGAACTTTTACTCTAGCGTCAAAACCAGTTGTAATCATATCTCCTTATTACCTCGTTAATTTTCCGTTTGAATAACTTGACCTTACTGGGAAATCAACTCCAGAAATTTGCTCTCCGGATGCTATAGTATCCTTAACCATATTTATAGTGCTTTTGGAGACATCAAAGACCAAATATAGGTCTTTGAGACCAATTACATCATTTGATTCTGGGTATGCCTGAATCTCAATTACGTTGTCTTCTAAAGAGGTTGAAATGATATTAATAGTATTAACTATGATCTCTCCATTGATATAATCTACAGTTCCAATAGACTTCTTAACAATCTCATATTCATTTGGATCTAATGTTGGTTTTACAATAGAAAGAATGCCAATGTCACTATTTTCTGATGGAACATCAACAAAATATACAGTGTCTGGTTCTCCAGCAATCTTAAAACCAGTACTCTTAATATTGTAAGAACCTATTGTTTTATGGAATTTATTTCCAAAACAAATCTCATACTGTGCAAAGGTATTAATAATACAATTAATATTCCTTCTCATTTTTACACGAGTGATATTTGATGTAATTGAAGTATCAACATTGTCGATGACTTGTAACACCTTACTGTATTTGAATCTCCCCCCAAATTTGTTGAGATCTACGGATTGTGAATAAGTATCTAAAGAAGAAACAACTCTAGAATTTAACTGTTGAATATTGCTAACTTTGGAAGAATCATAAAAGACATCACTATCAATCTCAACATACAGTAGTTTGAGATCTATAATTTCCTGATTAATTCCAGAAACAGAATATTGTTTGAGATCATTTAGAATTTGAGTTTTTGTAAAATCTGAGATTGACGTACCATTTTTTGGTTTAATACTCAATAAGACTTTACCAAATTGTGGTGGATCTAATTCTTCACCACCAACAACAGAAACTGATTCGGTATTTGGATAAATTTTTTGAATAATCGCCTCATAATCTCTTGCAGTCACAGCACGATATTGTGAGGAATATACCCTAGGAGCAAAGTATTTGATTGATTGTATAGATTCTATGCTACTGCCACCAGAAGCACGGTTGACGGTGCTTACAGATACCGTTCCCGATGGGGTTACAAGTATATCGCTACTGTCAGTCGTGGTTCCAGAATATGAGAACAGTGAAGGTCCATTTCCATCTTCACCATCAGTCGTAATATAACTGACTTTAACGGTCGTTCCAGATTCTATTTTCTTTCCAAGAATACCATCACCAAATAACAATTCATACTTTTCATCGGCAATTTCTTGCAACAAATATATTTCTGAATTAGAGTCTATTTTAAAGATATTATCAACTTGCCTATATTCACGAGTGCCAACCTTAACAACAATCGTGCTCGTATCAATATTTGGATTATTTAAAATAAATCTTTGATTGGTTGAATTATCGACTACGAATTCTTTGGTGAGGTAAATTCCCTGATAAACTTCAATATTATCAAATGAAGCAACCCCATTTACATTATTTCTAGTAATGTCTTCTGGTACTGAGAATGTGTATGAGGTGTTGTCAACCGCTCCAACACACACTAAACCCGCTTTAAGTACTATTTGTGCCGAAGTGCTTGAAGATGCAATATTGAAGGACACAGTTGCCTTTGCGGCACTTCTAGAACGAGGAACATATCCAACATTTCGCGCTAAAGAAACTACATTCTCTCTTAACGTTGCCGAATCCAAAAAGGATTCATTGACAATCATGTTCGAGTTGAATGCAGTAATATAGGTATTATATGCAAGCGTATCGATTAGGACAGAAAAGTTAGATCCCTCAAAGTCAAAATCCGTGAAAGTTGAATTTGCACGGAGATAATCCTTGATGGACGTTTTTATCTGATCAAAATCTAGATTTGTAAACTTTGTAAAAGGCATATTATCTTGTTGCCTCTAGGATATATGAGAATTGTTGACGTGGAACTTCTAATCCCACAATAGTAAAGGTAACAGTAATCTCAAAAGCATTCAAATCTGGTCTAGGATCTACTACAACTCGTGGATTTTCGACTCTTGGTTCATAATTTTGTATCGCAATTTCAATTTGTTTCTGTAAAACTGATGCCGTACCAAAATCTACGAAGTCAAATAGACTCGTTTTTACATCGGCACCAATTGTGGGGTTAAAAAATCTTTCGGTTGGAACGGTTTGAACCAAATTACGAATTGATCTTTTAATTGCATCCTCATTTTTGAGTACGAGAATATCCTTCGTCACTGGATGCATGTCAAATGACAAACTTATATCCTTAAATGCTCTGGATATTCTCTGTACCGCCATTTATGAGGAGAATTTATGTATTTTTATTTATACCTTC
>Ga0181590_10000903_pt1 | contig 24637 bp, 35 predicted proteins | sample 071ome_34_FD_132446 | JGI IMG/M metagenome (GOLD analysis project Ga0181590, IMG submission 132446) | Coastal salt marsh microbial communities from the Groves Creek Marsh, Skidaway Island, Georgia - 071411BT metaG (megahit assembly) | ecosystem: Environmental > Aquatic > Marine > Intertidal...
CGCGCTTGGTGGTCTTGTCGGTGCACAGTTCGGTGGTGGTTCTGGACGAGCTATCACTACTGCTGTTGGTATTATGGGTGGTGCTTTGATTGGTCGAGGCATTGGTCAAGAACTTGACCGTGCTGACCGAGCTCGTCATGCACAAACGTTTCACGCTGCACTTGAACACAATCGTTCTGGTTCAATGCAACGCTGGCAAAATCCCAACAATCGAACACAAGGTTATGTCGTTCCACAACGAACATACCAAACAAGTTCCGGTGGGTATTGTCGTGAGTACCAAACAAGTATTAGTGTTGGTGGTCAAACACAAAACGGATACGGTACGGCTTGTCGTCAACCAGATGGTTCTTGGGAGATTCAAGGATGAATTTGAATTGGGAACAAAAAGATATTGACTATATGCTTCGTAAGAAGGCTTTGCGTGACCGTGAAAAATTCATCGAGAATATTATTGTGCACCTTCTTACAGTTAAGAGTTTTAGACAGGGCCGTGATATCGTGGATATCGTAATCGAGTTTTTTCCTGATGAAATTCCACGCAATGTTTTACGCATGATATATAAGATTATGCATGTTGATTTGAAATGGTTACCGAAAAATTATGAAGAGGATATGATACTGTTATGAACCGTGAAGAAATGATTAGTGCTTTAAAAGAAGATGTTTGTCGTGTTACCTTCAAAAAAGTGAATGGTGATACTCGACTGATGTATTGTACGCTGAAGAGCGACTTTCTACCAGAGAATGACCGAATGATTAATGAAGCTGGTTTTGAACCTACAAAACAAGTAAACGAAAAGGTACTTGCTGTGTGGGATATTGATGTAAAAGGTTGGCGTTCTTTTCGTGTAGATTCTGTCACACATTTTGATAGTAATCCAAATGCGGAATAAAAAAAAAATGAGAATTATCGCTGGTCCTTGTCTCCATGAATCTTACGGCCAATCACTTGATATTGCTGAACATTGTTCTCGTGTCTGTAGTAAGTATGGTTTTGATTATTACTTCAAGGCCTCCTTTGATAAGGCCAATCGTTCCTCTTCTTCAAGTGTAAGAAGTGAAGTAGAGTTTTCTGACTTTCAAGAAGACTTTTATGGATTTCGTAAAGTTGAAAAAATCAAAACACTTACCGACGTACATGATGTATGGCAAGTGCCCAAAATATTTAATGTTGTAGATGTTATGCAAATACCAGCATTTCTTTGTCGCCAAACGGATTTGATTGAACAGGCTGCTGAATATTCTCGAATCTTGAACATCAAGAAAGGACAGTTTCTTGCTCCTTGGGATGTTACCAACATTGTGAATAAAGTAAAGAATGTAAATCCGGACTGTGAAGTTTGGATTACAGAGCGTGGTACATCTTTTGGTTACAATCGCCTTGTGGTAGACTTTACTGGTATGCAATATATACTAGACCAAGACATTTGTACCCTAGTGTTCGACGCAACTCATAGCGCACAACAACCTGGTGGTGAAGGTACAAAGAGTGGCGGCAATCGTGAATATGCTAAGTCACTTGCGTATGCTGCAGCTGGCATGGGTGTTCAAAACTTCTTCATGGAGGTACACCCTGACCCAGACAATGCACCAAGTGATGGACCAAACATGATACGATTAGAAGACTTTGAGGAAGTTATAAGTAAAATAAGTAAATTGATTAGGAGTTAAGAATGGAGTTTAAGATTACAGGTGCAGACACGATTACTGCTGATGGTACTGCTGCGAACGCAAAGGGTGGTACTGAACGAATGAAGGACGAACTCATGTCTCGTCTTTCACCGGAACTAAAAGAAGAGTTTAACATCATCTGTTCTCGTGTAAGAGAAGTACCAGAAGATAAGAAAAACATTCTCTGGCTTCATGATCTCTGGAACGACCCAGAGGCCATGCACCTGCGCGAAGAAGGTTCTATTGATAGATTCGATAAACTTGTTTTCGTTTCTAACTACCAGTTTCAGACTTATCATATGGGTCATGGTGTTCCTTATGATAAGTCTATTGTTCTTCGTAATGCCATTGAAGTGTTTGAAGAACATGAGAAACCAAAGGACGATCAGATTCGTCTAATCTACCACACCACACCTCATCGTGGTCTTGAACTCCTTGTGCCTGTATTTGAACATCTTTACCAGTCTTATGGTGATAGAATTGTTCTTGATGTATACAGTAGTTTTGATATCTATGGTTGGCCGCAACGAAATGAACCATACGAACCGCTCTTTGAACAATGCCGTCAACATCCTGGTATTAACTATCATGGCACTGTTTCTAACGAAGAGGTAAGAGAAGCACTCAAGAAGTCTCACATCTTCGCATATCCATCTATTTGGATGGAGACTTCTTGTATTGCAGCGATTGAAGCTATGAGTGCTGGTTGTGCAGTGGTTTGTCCTAACTATGGTGCATTACCGGAAACAACTGGTGGTCTTGCGACTGTATACCCATGGTCAGAAGATACTAACTATCACGCAAATCAATTTGCAAATGTATTGAAAGTGGTGATTGATAATTACTGGCACGAAGGCCTGCAAGGTAAGCTGAGATTCACCAAGACCTATGTAGACAATCTATATAACTGGGACACTCGTATCGAAGAGTGGGTTGCTTTGTTGAGAAGTTTATGATTAATATTTTCATAGGGTATGATACGAAAGAAGAAGTATCATACCATGTACTTTCACAAAGCATACTGAAGAATAGTACCTCTCCGGTTTCTATTACTCCAATATATCTTAATAATATAAGAAAGTACTTTTGGAGAGAAAGATCGAATTTGGAATCTACTGAGTTTTCTTTCAGTAGATTCCTTGTTCCTTTCCTTATGGGTTATGAAGGATGGGCTCTATTCATGGACTGTGATATGCTTATGCAAGCTGACATAACCGAACTTTGGGAAATGAGAAGAGATCAATATGCGGTACAGGTTTGTAAGCACGACTACACGCCTAAGAACGATTCTAAGTTTTTAAATCAGACACAAACAAAATATGAGAAGAAGAATTGGTCTTCATTTATGTTAATGAACTGTGAGAAATGTAAGGCCTTAACTCCGAAATTTGTAAATACCGCAACTGGTCTAGAACTACATCAATTCAAATGGTTAGAATCAGAAGATTTAATAGGAGATATTCCTCTTGAATGGAACTGGTTGGTTGGTGAATATGATGTTATAGACCACCCAAAGAATCTTCATTATACTTTAGGTGGTCCATGGTTTGACGATTTTAAAAATTGTGACTATTCGGATGAGTGGTCATCAACTGCTCGCGAACTAACCGCCTTTTACGACGATAGTATTAACATTACATAGTTTTATTTTTTCTTGCCACCATTCTTCCGATTTTATGGTTAAATGTGCGTTCATTCCGTTAGGCAATTTTTTTACAGCAGGCACTTTTGAAATTTCAAAATAAACTGCTTTAGTAGCATAGTTGAAGATATCATTCAAAACATATTCTACAGAATTTTCCGGAATATGTTCCATCACATCGGTACATATCACTAGATCATATTTTCCTTTAGGTTTTTCACTGAAAGGTTCAAAACCAGGATCATATAAAGTTGGGAATGGAATATTCCATTTTTCGTGAAATTTATGGCCAAACCATCCTAAAGCTTTACCACAACCATAGTCTAGAACAGATTCTATTTCTAATTCATCTATTAGATTCTTAATATCATTTTCGTGAGGCAATAAAGAATGTCCGTTAAATTTTGAAGGGTTCTTATGTACTTGTGCATGTAACTCTATACCTTCTTCTAAAGTTAACATTAAACATTTCCTCCATGCATTTGTATTACAGTCCTATTAATATAAGGTTGTTCATACAATAAAGTATATATCAATTTTGAAACTTCACTGGCCATTATGAATCTTTTCATAGGATGACTTTCTCTTTTTCGTATCAGATTTTCTATATCTGTTCTTCTTTGAGTCATACCAGAGTCTTCTATAATTGAGGGAGCAATTCCTACAAGTTGTTGTTTCGGCTTTCTTAATTCCTTTCTTTCAATATATTGATTAACCAAGGCCTTGGTTAATGCATAAGTGTCGTCATATGATCCTGCAAATCCACTATAAGAACTTATTACACAAATTCTAGCTTCATCATTATGTTCTATGATCTTATCGCACATTTCAATTACGCTAGTGAAATTTGTATACATACTATGTTCTTTTTCTTCTTTTGTTAATTCATATGATTTCTTGGGGTACATTACTCCGTGACAAAAGACATATCTATCTGCATCTAGATGATTATCTATTTCTTCTGTTCTTATTTCAGCAACATTCTTTCCGCTTGGTGAAATTATATATTTAAAATTTTTGGCTATGGTGGTTTTATGACCTGTGACAACAACTTTTTTATTCATTAATCATTTCCTTCACGGTTCTTTCTGCTTCAATAACGGCATCAATTTTACCAGAACGAATACGAATTAACTTATCAGATAATCTGACAACATCGACCAACCTAGTATCTGCTGCGCTCAGTGGCATTGCCCTGATACTCGTCATCACATCTATTAATTCATATTCTTTTACCTTTGGATAAAAATGTGCCATACTATCGATCATGTTATGAGCTCTTTCCTTTAAATCTTCTTCATTATATGTTTCTAAAAGATTTTTCGCTTCTTCGTATGTTTTACATTCTTTCGATAGAGGAGACCATTTTGCAGAAGATAGGCTAGATAAATTCTTTTCTTCGTTCCAAGGATATAAACTAGGAAATGGTCCATCCATAATCGTGACTGCTTTCCAAGTTGGACCTTTTAGTTGCGGAACTATACAAGGTTCAAATCTATCTACTCTAAGATTATCACTTGCACAAAAGGTACAATCAATAACTAAATCATATCCTTTATCTTCCCAGGGATCTTCATCTGATCCTAAGTGTAGATGTATATTATTTGAAAGTTCTTTTTCGAAATGTTCTTTCGCTTTTTGCACCACAATATGTCGTTCGCCTATCATAACAGCGCCTTCAACATTTTGTAATCCATATTCACTAGGTTCATGTATTGTTAACATTTCTATTTGATTTTTAAGAACTAAAGAATAAGTGCCGAAATCAATTAATGAATTGTCTTTTGCAATTGCATAGATATTACATTCTACGCCGCGTGTGGTATGACCATAGTGTTTCATAAAATCTTCTCTATGATTATCACATGCTTGTTGTGTAATCATAGACCGAGGATAATGAGGTGCGCCTAAATGAAGTCGAGCTGGGATATTTCCAGAAGCTCCTGAAAATATTGTATTTGATTTATCATATAAATGCACTTCATAAAGAGGAAAATCTTTTAAACTAGCCGCTAAATGACAACCAAACCAACCAGCACCTACAATTTTTATTTTCATTTGTAAAGTACCACCTTATCGGTTTTCCAACTTTCGTTGTTATTTTTGTATTGTTGACTAACATCTTTTCTTTTTCCTTTCCAATGAACAATTTTTTCGGCGAGAATGGAATAAGGAAATACATGTAGACCCTTTTCCCCATTAGTTGGATTTAAATTCTTCTTTTTAATATCTTTTATACTATCAATAGCAACATCCCACGCAAATGCAGAATGCCATTCTTTTTGTTCAAAGATGGTATAGTCACAATACAGGCTTGCAAATTTGTTCATCGCTTCTCTAGTTTTTTCATTTAGTCTAATAGCAAAGAATCCTATTTCAGTGTGAATAGGTTTACGGAATAAAGACGCAACGTCATTATCACCCAATACATATTCTATCCATTCTTCATTAACATGATCGTGCGTTTCGCAATCAGCATCCATCCAAACTAGAATATCACCATCTTTCCAATGAGAATTCATATCGAGTACAGCTTTAGGTGTAATTCCTTGTGGCATCCATTTGATTGCATGAAATCTCCACATTTCTGAATCTGGTACATTGTTAGGAATAATAGGATTCTTATTCCATTTCTCTAAAAAATTATTAAAATCTGGTATATCATTTAAGTTTAATAATTTAGATCTTTCGAAAGGAAGTTCTCGATCTGTTACTGTTACTATTTCTATATCTTCTTCCCAATTTTCTGTGAAAGTTTTCGCGAAGGTTTCGCCGTATCTTTCCCAAGCATTACCATACATCAAAGTACATACTCTAATCATAATGACCTCTTTTTTCTAATATAATCTCCATCTGGATGAACATCAATAAATTTTAATGTATTGAACTCATCTCTATAATATGTATACGCGCACATTTTTGTTATCCAATCGTCAACTTCTTTTTCCGTAAAATGTTTTATCTCTCCTTCACAAAATTCTTCCCAAGTAGTGCTAATTTCTCTAGCAGGATTATGTTCAGATGTTGTTATAACAGGTGCGCCTAAAACAACTACTTCTGAAGTAGCAGCTGTATATTGGCCAATTAATAGATCACAAGATTCTCTAACATATTGATCAGATATTTGGTTTCTGTGTCTATTACTCATATCTATTTTATGTCTAACAATATAATCAAAACCTTGCCTATCGAGTTCGTTTCTTATTTTATTCACCCATTCTTCTGGAGTTTCATTGAAAAAATTTTTATGATTTTTTGCAGAAGATGGAATAATAAGTGCTTTCTTTTTCTTTAAAGGTTTTGTAGACTTTGTTTCACCCCAAAGTTCAGAAATATCATTTATTAGACCTTCTGATTCAATATTTAATCTATTGTTTACTCTATCTCTATGAGATACATCTACAGGACAATTGGGGTTCATATTCCATCTGTTGTAAGTTATTCTATGCCATAATTTATGACCTATTTTATTCGATGGAGAAACATAACGAAGCCAAGGTAACATTGTGTTATCAAACCAAAAAAATTTAAAGTCTTTCGGTTCTTGGTCGGGTTTAAACATTGTGTCTGGTTCACAACCTGTAAGTACATAAACATCTTCAAAATTTTTAATTTCTGATGGAGATATTCTATGTTTATTTTCTCTCCAATCGTTTCCTTGATAGTTAGGGTCTATCTTCCAATAACCCCAACCTACTCCCTTCATACTAAAAGGATCCATAGGATGTGTCACTGGCCATAACCTCCATATTCAACTTTATTTTCTAGTAGTGACTCATCAAAAGGATAAAACCACCTTGCTTCGTCAAATGCATCCCAAAACAAATCAACCAAATCTTTTCTTGGGTGTTCCTCTGGTACACCTTTAAACCATTCTGGTTGCCAAGGTTGTGTTGGCATATGTGTATAGTGAAGAATCCAAAATGGATCTACATCACCATCATGGCTATTCCATCTTGGATCCAAATCACCAACGACATTATTTTGTATCATTAATTGTATATATTGTTGATGAAAATGATCTACATGTTTCCATTGTTCAGATGGTTGCATGACACCTTTCCATCTAACACAATCGAATAACATCACACAAAACTCTTTACCACCAAACCTTTTACCATCTCTCGCAAGACATAGTTTGCCTTCAGGTATTTCCAAATCAAATAGGTCGCCAATGTCACGGAAGTTTAACATATCTACATCAGTGTAAATAGCCTTACCTTCAAAGTTACAATATTCCGGAATACCCCAACGAAAACCACTGAACGGTGTTGACCATTGTTTATCGTTCCATCCATGCCAAAACTTGTTCTTTTCGTTTAGTCGTGCGTCATTGACTTTACGCATCCATACAATTTCTAAATCTCTTGACGTGTTTTTCCTAAGAGTATGTTCGTATGCTGCTTCTGCTTTAAAATCTTCGCCATTGGCTGAGGTGCCAATAAACATTCTAACCTTGTCATTCATTTCCAACTTACCGTTTTCTTTAAATCGCCTTTATTATGTATTAACCTTTCTGCAAGTATCGTATAAGGATAAACATGATCACCCGGCCTTTTTTCATTTGTAGGATTTAAATTTATCAATTTCAAATCTTCAACACTTTCTAATGCTTTATCCCAAACATATGCAGAATGCCATTCATCGAAGTCGAAAACATCTCCGTTTATATAATAATCACTAAAAGTTTTTAAAACTTTTCTAGTCGATTCGTTCAAACGCATAGCATAAAAACCAATTTCTGTATGTTTTGGTTTTCTAAACAATGCAGCAACATCACCATCTTTTAAAATACTTTGAATCCATTCTTCATTAATCGAATTCGTCGCGAGTGTATCTGCGTCTAGCCATACAAAAATATCACCATCTACCCAATGTTTATTATATTCAAGAACAGCGTTTGGTGTTAAAGCTTGTGGTAACCATTTCTTCCAATCAAACTTCCAAAATTTGTCTGGCGGTGAACTGGGGTAAGTCGGGTTATGTTTTTTTAAAATTTTTAGATATTCGGTAACATCTTCAAGAACTATGTTTTTTGCTCTTTGAAAGTTAATTTTTTCAAATATTTTTTTATCGACTACGTTATAAATTTCTATATCTTCACTACAATGAATTGAAAATGTGTGTGCAAAAAATTGACCGTATTCTTCCCAAGCATTACCCCACATTAAAGTACATATTCTAACACTCATTTATAAAACCAATCCTCAACTTCTTGATGTTCGCCAAAATTTTCTTCATATAATTTATATCCATAATCAAACATCATTTCTCTAATTCGGCTACGACGAGAATCATCATATCTATTTTCCCAATTACCTGATTCTATAGTCCATAAACCGACTTCATAGTCCCATTTAAATCCTTCAAAAGCATCTTCTTCTGCGCCTTCAACATCCATACTTATATAATCTATGTATTTTGGAGCATTATGTTCTCTAAGCAAATCAGATAGGGTAACTGTTTCTACCATAACAGGTGTTTGGTGTGTGAACCTATCTTGATATATTGATCCAAGTCCATTTCCCGCTGCTGAAATATAAAAACTTAGATTTTGTTTAGACGATTTATAAATTGCACGATAATCTTTAACACTATTATTTCTTTCACAGTTTACTAATTTATGAATATTCTGCGGTGAACATTCAAGTAAAATTCCTTTCCAATTAAGTTTCTTTTCTAGGTAGTATCCATTAGAAGTTTTGATTCCATCTCTTGCGCCAAGTTCTACAAAATAACCGTCGCGTTTTCCTTTTGTCATTTGTTCAACCCAAAGGTCTTGTTTAAATTGTGATTTACTATTCACTTACTTTTCCTCTAATAAAACCAGGAGTTTCGTATAGATTATAAGTTGGTTGAGTTTTAGGACCTTTTGATCTACCTACACTTGACTCCTTTTCTTTGCCTTCTCTCATATATGGAGCCACAACAACTGGTGGATCACACGCTTGCATTTTAAGATTTATATATTTTCCAACGTGGTGTTCTTTTAACCTAAGAAATATCCATTGATCTATACTATCACAAACTCCCAATGTTTCAACATGTTCAATTAATTTACGTGCGGTATTTGGAGAAATAGCATATGCATGTGAACCAGCATGATGTTCTACTTCAAAAAAAGACATAGGTTCGCCGGGAAATTTATAACTCTGTAATGAAGATAATCTCGGACCCAGTAAAACAATTTCATCATCTAGTACAGGTAAACCTAGAAAATTAACAACGGGCCTAGCATCATGCTCTAGAATAGCTACACCGACATTTAACTCAACACATAACCTCCACATAGCAATATGACTACAGAAATTAGACGCTGTTCCTGATCCATTTGGTCCGTGTTGACCATTAGTTAGTGTTGTTTTTTTTACATTTTGATCTGCATAAGCTTTTTCAGAAACAACATGATCGTAATTGTTAAACGCAATATGTCCTAACTTATATTTCCTACACTCTTCTACAAATTCGGAATATTCTAATTTGGATATTTCATTATTAGGCATATATCCATAAATAACTTTCGTTATCACATTTTCGTTCATTTAAAATCCTATACTTTCTCCACACCCACATGTTGTTTTCACATTTGGATTCTCTATCACAAATGATTGTGAAAAGATTGTGTCTTTAAAATCTAAAGTAGAACCTTCGAGATACATCATGCTCATTGGATCTACCACCACTCTTTCTCCTATGTATATATCATCTTCTTCAGGTTTAGATATATCAAAGTTATACTTAAATCCGGTGCAGCCACCACCTTGTATTTCTACACGAAATACTTTATCCGATTCGAGTACACAATTCACTCTTTTCTGTGCAGCTTCTGTGATGTTCATAGTCTTTTCGCTTTTCTTTTCTCAAACCAATAATCAATTGATTTTTTTGCACCATAAACTAACGCCATTACTACAAGAATAATTGGCAATTCAATATACCATGGATAACCTGTACCTAAAGATACACCACCAACATTTATTCCAGTTGGTTGTTCTGCCGGTGTTTCAACTGTTATGTGTTTGTTATATGTTACTTGTTCCATTATTGTGATACCATATGTTTGAATTCGTTTACAAGTGTCATGGTATAAACTCCGAGCAAAAAGATATTCATTACAATCAACGACCGATCTTGCCACATCATACCAACGACCGACCACGATAGAAAACAAACCAAACCCACAATCATATTATAAGGAAAAAAATTTGCAGCACTTAATATCGCTGTAATGATACCTGTAATACTACCCAACCACTTTAACCACCAAGAAAAACCTTCTGATGGTGTAGCTTTCTCAACCGTGTTTGTTTCTATTTCTTCCATATTCTCTGGCCTCCACTATATGTTTTGGTTTTCTTCTGTAGTTGCCAATGGTTTCGTTGTACCATCCATCTTCTTCCAAAACATTATTCATAAACTGTTGTTTCACTTCCTCATAGTTACAATCACCTCTTGTAATATGAAGTGATACAATACGTCTTTCAAAATTCATCATACCATATTTTTGAATATCTTCCAAAAGTTGATTTGAACTTCCGTAGTATTCTTTCCAATCACTTTCGGTACGAACTCTCTTCTTTTTGCCACGAACTTTACGAATGTTATAGAAATACTTTCTACCAATGTATCTCTTATTGTTTAACTTATTCGTAATACAATAAACAAACCCTTCGAACTTTCCTATCTGGTCTGTATCGAAGGGTTCGTTATTAAACAGCCAGGGATTGTCATATGTCAATCCCATTCTTCATCGTCTAGAGAATCGTCAAAATCAGGTTCCCATGGCATTTTATCTTCATCAAATACTTCTGTAGCCAAACTACCACAGAATGGACAATACTTTGATTCTTGTACTTCGTTATGATGGAGTTTAAACATTGCACCGCATTCGGTGCAGTTAAATGATTGTACTATGAGATCTTCATTTGACATAGATTCTCCTTTATGTTGCCCAGACCTCCGACCAATCACCTGTCAAAGCGCCTTTGGCGTAATCGGTACTCCGATTCTCAAAGAACGATGTATGGATTGGTGCGTTGACCATTTCTTCTACCCAGGGTAATGGATTCTTTTTCACTTTAAATATACCTTTCATTCCCATTGAGATAAGTCTTCTATCTGCTATATATCTAACATAAGATTTTACTTCTTCTTCTGTTAGATTTTCCATTTGTCCCATTGTAAATGCCAAATCAATGAACTTATCTTCTAGTTCTACCATCTTTGTTGCGATGGTATATATTTGGCTCTTTGTTTCGTCGTTCCATACTTTACGATTTTCTTCCACATATTCACGGAACAATCGAATCATACCTTCTGCGTGTTGCGTTTCATCTACAATCGACCATGTGACAATCTGACCCATGCCTTTCATTTTACCATGGCGTGGAAAGTTCAACAACATGATGAACGATGAGAACAACGCAAGACCTTCTGTAAAGGCACTTGTTGCAGCCACATTAATCGGAATCGAATCAGAGTTAAATGATGTAAAGTAATCATGTTTCTCTTTCATCGCATCGTATTCGTAGAACTCATTGTATGTAGACTCAGGCATACCGAGTGTTTCGATCAGATGTGAGTATGCTGCAATGTGTAGTGCTTCACGAGCCGCAAATCCAAGAAGCATCATACGAACTTCTGGTTGCGGAAAGTATGGAAGATAGTTATTCACATAACCAGATGCTACATCAATATCAGACTGCGTGAAGAAGCGAAAAATCTGTGTAAGAAAATACTTCTCTTCCTGTGACAATCGATTCTTCCAATCCTTTACATCTTCCAACATTGGAACCTCAGTATGTAACCAGTGAGATTGTTCGTGTGTGAGCCATGCGTCATAGGCCCATGGAAAACTAAACGGTTTGAAGTAAGGTCTTTCTTCTGTTAATCTAAACTGCTGCGCCATTCGTTTCTTGTTCCTTTATATCTTTCGTTTAAAGTTTTTTTCTCTAATGTGATTTTTGATTCGCCATAACCATCACCAGGTTCAATCGATATTGGTTGTGGGTCTGTCATATTAGAAAACAGATTATCTGTGTGTGTGATCTTTAGATTGTCCTTATAACCCACAGTTTCACGCACAATATCATTATGATTAAACTCAGCCCAATATAGTTCAAAGGCCACTGTATCTTCAAGTGCTTCGAACTGATGAAACTCACCAGGCTTGACCTGTGTAAAATCACCTGGTTCAAGTATCGTTTCATCTATAAGGTCGTAATCATCTTTCCATACACGAATCAGAAGTTTACCGGATTCTACAAAGAACCCATTCCATTTGAACTGGTGTTTATGTTTTGAACAAACGCCACCCTTTACAGTTTCAATACGATGAAACTCAAGTACACCATTAGCGTGTAATAGTTTTGTTTCACCCCATACTTTACCAGACTTCATTATTTGATTCCTTTTAAACCTTTTTTAACATCCCATGTCCACTTACCATTTAGAGGACGAGAAGAGACAGAAACGGAAACTTTGTGTAATTGTATCGAAACTTTTTTACTCACTTACCTTGACCTCTATACTTTTTATAACTGCGCCGCGCACTCTTATTCATAGACGATGTTTTGATATGAGCATCTTTTCCACCGATGCTCGTTTTCTTATGAAAAGTATTTCGCTTTGTTTCATTCACTTTAGCCATTATATTCTCCTATATTACCAACCGGAAGGTTTCTTTGTAACTACTGGCGGATTTGCCTTTTGTGCCACAGAATTTTCTAACTTCGTATTAAACTCAGCTTCGGTCATTTGTTCTTCGCCGTCACCAAACTTAACACTCTTTACCCATTGTAACACTTGATCTTTTGTTAAAGATTCAAATGCCGTGAAGTCAGCTGCATCCGGTGCCGGCATTGTTTCAACACCAATACTGCGAACACTCACACCATTTTCATCTACTGCTGTACATTCCCAGTGTACATTAGAAACTACATCAGTGAGTCCGTCTTGACTCTTTACTACATCCATTGTTAGGACATTCCAGGTCATTGTTACTGCCATTTTCTTTCTCCTCTTCTACTTCATATACAAACTCATAAACAGGTTGTTCCTTTTCCTTCACGAAAAAGGACTTTAACATATACCAATATAGGTATAAATACATTTTGATTTTTTTCATAGAAATCCTAAAACCTCTTTCGCAATTTTTTGGTGACCCTTTTCATTAGGGTGAAAATCTCTATATTTAGGACATATAAGTTCACTCTCATCTAATTCTAGAATGTTTGCTCCTAATTCCTTTATGAGAGGCCAACCATAAAAATGTTCTTCATCTATATTTTGAAAATATGGATCTTTAATTAAGGTTGTAATTACTTTTAGTTTCATTTTTTTAAGTTGTAGTTTATCCTCTGAATCTCGATAGGTCATGATCGGCGGATCTCTTTGTTTAAAGATTTCAAAAAAAGGTATCATTGATTCTTCAACATTCATTAAAGGAAAAAATTTATATTTTATATTCCTGCTCTTTAGAAATTCTTGTAAAAGAAATATATTTCGTATGACGTTGAAAATATTTACTTTTCCGTAAGCAACTTTCTTTTCAAATTTCTGAATATCATCAAGATCCGGTAAGACCCAACGAGCATTAATATCCATTAAATTGCCGCCTTTATTATTAACCGATTTTAAATCTTGGCCGGTGGGATCCCAATATCGAATTCTTTCTCTTGAGAATTCTGATAGTCCTATCAAAACCATTTCTATATCATCATGGCCATTTTTGAATATATAGTTTATTGTACTATCCACAATACGTTCATTACTAAAACCACACACAGCTAGATTAACTAATTTCAAATCCAATTGTTCAGATACAATTTCTGGCCATTTTTTATGTTTAGGCAATTTATATAATATATTACCATCTTTGTCACGATTCATTTTTAGATTATTAGCAACTATTTCATGTGTATTATTACCAGTTGAAGTAAAACTACATCCCGATACCAATAATTTTTTCTTAGAAGACTTCATCGTTCAATAAAATTCAAAATATCTTTTGCTATCATTTGATGACCTCTTTTATTAGGATGTCCATCCATTCCATCTTTTATGACATTCCTAGGTAAAGGAATAAAAGATGGTTTTCCTCCAAGTTGTGTGAATACAGGCCAACCGTGAAAATTTTCTCCGTTTATTTGATTAAAAAATTCGTTATTAACAACTCTTCGAAAGAATTGTTTATTCGAATAGGACGAATGTATATTATCAAAACGTAATAAAGAGAAAAATTTATGTTCGATATTCCTAATTTCTAAAAATTCCTGTAAAAGAAATATAGTTTTAATATCTTGTTCGATTTTCACTATTCCGAATTTTTTTCGAAATTCTTGCCATAAACTAAGATCATCCTGCGGCCGGCCGCCGGTTCTCCATGTAGTAATATTCATTTTATATTTTTCAGGGGGTTTAAAATATGAGGTCTTGTCAGCAGTTTCAAAAAGAAACCTGTTAAATTCTGTCCATCCTACTAAAACCATTTCTATATCATCATGGCCATTTTTTAAAATATATTCCATTAAAGATTCTGCTATTCTTTCGTTCGAATTTCCACACCTAGCTAGATTAACTAATTTCAAATCCAATTGTTCAGATACAATTTCTGGCCATTTCTTAAATCTGTAATCATAACCTTCTAAATATTCACCATGAACTTCTTTTATTGGAACGTGAGAATGTTCTCCAGATGCTGTGAAACTACAACCCGATACCAATAATTTTTTCTTAGAAGACCCTAACATTGTATTTCCTTTGAAAGTTTAAAGAATCAGTTTCGTCATTTACTAATGGTTCATCCTTTATATTTAATGATGTATTTAGAATCATAGGACATCCGGTTTTGTTATACCATTCTTCCAATATAGGTCTAATCACAGACTCGCAATCTTTCTTTACTACCTGAACTCTTGCCGTTCCGTCAAAGTGTGTCACTGAACTATAATCATGTTTGGATTTTGCTACAAACTGCATGTATTCGTTCATAGGTCCTTCAAAATATTTATCAGCAAATTCTTCTAGTATTGCTGGAGCAAATGGTCTAAATTTTTGCCTTCTTTTGATTGTGTTTACCGTGTCTTTAATATCATAACGAGGGTCACCAATCAAAGAACGATTACCTAATGCCCTTGGTCCAAACTCAGCCTTTCCGTTAGCAACACCACATATTTTATGTTTTAATAAGTATTTTACAACATCGTGAGGGTTAATACTTCCTGTTATATTGTAACCTAAGTAAGCATTTTTCCATTCAATCTTCTCTTTTTTCACTAATGCAGCTGCACCCAAAGAACTTCCCGCATCACCAGGTGAAGGCATTATCCATATATTTTTGTTCTTAATCTTTGAATTTGCTACACAGTTTAACGCACATCCTCCCATTATAACTAAATTCTCATGTTTACATAAATCAACTAACTTCAAAAACTCATCTTCGTATAATTTTTGCGCTGACGCCGCTAAGTCTTCTTTTCTTGCTTCAGGTAATAAATTTCCAACACCCTTATGATTATTTCTATGTAATAAGAATTTTAAATCATGTATTGGTGAACCGTATGCAGCCATACCCATTGTAATATATTCATCACGATTGGGTTTTAAACCTATCCTCTGTGTTATCGCTGAATAAAATAGACCCAGAGAGTATGGATACCACCAAGAACTTATTTTCTTTAACTTGTTATTTTCTCCTCGCCATATAGAAATGGTATCCCATTCTCCTATTGCATCAACTATGAGTATATCACATGTGTCAAACTTTGATGTATAATATCCTGCAGCGGCATGTGATTCATGGTGGCCAAATGTAAAATCATACGATTCTTCCTGCTTTTTCCACTTCTGCCCAAAAATCAGACGCCTAAAATTCTTTTTAAAACTTTTTTCATAGAAAGCAGTAACATCAGGTTTATAAAAACGTTTTAAATCTATAGAAATTTCTTTATCATTTTTAACTTTACTATACCTTTCTGCGTGAGAAGCAAAAAGTATTTTATTATCTTTTAAAAAAGTAAAAGCAGCGTCATGATATCCTTTTGAAATTCCTAATGTAATCATCTTGTATAACTATCTAATAACCAGTTCTTTATCTGTTTTTCAACTAAGTTGTGCATCACAGGATAGTTTTTTCTATGCCGCATTTTGAATAACTGTTTATGTAATGTTTTATAGATTAAATTTAACTCATCTGTACTTAGATTCCACAAAGCACATGATTCTGGCTCCAATATTGTATTGTACCATAAACCCACATCATTTTCATGAGACCATTTTCCTATATCTAACATTTCGTCCCAATTTTGTCTCATTGGATTTACTGCTATGGTTAGATTTCTTTTTCTTTCTTTACAATAGTTGTTGAAATATTCAAAATTAGCCAACCATTTATCTAAATTACCATTCACCCTTATTTTTTCATATCTTTCCTTTATCAAACTATCGACAGATATATTCAATATCACATTAGTTTTTTCTAATAAGTCTTTAACCTTTTTTGTTAGAACAGTACCATTGGTAGCAAATGATACTCTACAGGCAGGATTCATTTCCGAAATGTCTTCACATATATCATAAACTAATTTGTGTGTGAAAGGTTCACCTCCGTTAAATCGTATTTCCTCCAAATGAGGTATGAACTCTTTTAATTGTTCTCTTAACGCGTCATTGTATACCTGTTTGATTGGTTCTAATTTATCTCTATTTTTCCTTATACTCGAGCTCTTAACCCCATCACACATAATACATTCTAAATTACAAATATTACTTATTTCCACCTCTAACAATGAAGGATATTTTTTAACGGTAAATTTATCATAAGCGTTGGCTAAACACAATTCACCATTATCTCTTTGTTTCTTACAATTAAGGCAAGTATCGACATATTCTTCGTTTTTTAATTGAGTTCTTTTATTTTCAAATTTTTCACCGAACCATATATCACTCAGTCCTTTTTCTTTACTCCAATGATCTATAGAATAACGATCTGTACTTAACCCCCAACAAGGTGTAACAAAACCTTTTAAACCAAGGTACATATTATTACTAGGCGCTTTACAAAACATTTTTTACCCTTCGCAGGCCAGACATTCTTCGTTGTTTACCATTGCGCTCATATCTAGCTCTTGAATGATTTGTCTTTCGATTTTCTTAGAAACTCTATCTGCTTTACCAATCTTTTCACTACGACAATAATAAAGTGTTTTCAAACCTTTCTTCCATGCGAGGTAGTGTACCGCATGAAGGTATTTTATGTCTGCATTTGGTCGAAAGAACAGATTGATTGATTGTGCTTGATCTATATATTCTTGCCGATCAGCCGCGTGTTCAATCAACCATCTTTGATCTATCTCCATACTTGTTTTGAAAACTTCTTTTTCGTAGTCGTCTAAACATCTCAGGTGTTGTACAGAACCATCATTTGAAACGATAGAGGACATAATTCTATCGAAGTCCAAGCTTTCATTCTCCGCACACTTTTGTTTTAATAACTCAACCAAATACTTATTCTTATTCATGTAAGAACCGCTCAAAGTATCCTGTCGATATGCATTAGCACGAAATGGTTCTACACTTGGTGATGTATTACCCATGATGATAGATGATGATGCGTTTGGTGCAATGGCTCGCATATGTGAAAACCTTTTCTTATAACCTTTCGCATCTGGTGCCTCGCCTCTTTCAACAGCTAATCTTTCATTTGCATAATCTAAACCTTCTTTAATGTGTTTTGCAATACGCATGTTCAATGACTTAGCCATTGCAGATTCAAATGGAATCATTTTGCTCTGTAACAAAGCGTGCCAACCGAGTTCACCAATACCAATACTGCGTTCACGCATTGCAGAATATTTTGCCCGAGAGATTTCGTTTGGTGCATTATCGATAAAGTATTGTAGAACATTATCTAACATTTCAGCCACATCAAAAAGGAATTTTTTATCTTTTGACCACTCATCAAAATACTCAAGATTTACCGAAGACAAGCAACAAACTGCTGTACGCTTTTCATCTGTTGGCAAAATGATTTCAGAACACAGATTGCTTTGTTTTACAGACAAACCTTTCTTCTTTAGCCACTCAGGCAGTTTTTCGTTAGATCGATCAATGAAGTGAATGTATGGTTCACCCGTCTGCATTCTCATTTCAAGAATACGCTGCCACAATTCTTTTGCTGACACTACTTCACGAACTTCATCATTATGTGGATCAACCAGTTCCCATGAATCATCGGCCGATGGATCTGTCATACAGTTTTCTACTTTCTGCATAAACGCATCGCTGATGTTAATACCATGGTGTAGATTCAAGCATCGTAGATTCTGGTCACCAGTTGGTTTACGCATTTCAAGAAACAGTAAAACATCTGGGTGTGAAATGTCAAGATACGCAGCATAAGAACCACGGCGAGTTTTACCTTGACGATAAGCCAATGAAGATGCATCGTACATTTTCAAGTGTGGCATTACACCAGTGGATTTTTCGCCTGCACTACGAATACCAAAACCAACACCGACACCACCACCAAGCATAGACAACCAGTTTGTTTCTGATAGGTTGTCAACAAGACCTTCAGCTGTATCTTCGATATAGTTAAGATAACAACTGATAGGTAAACCTTTTGAACTACGACCAAACGATAGAATTGGAGTAGAATAACTCAACCAATGTTTTGAACTGTAATCATATAATCTTTGTGCGTGTTCACCGTCACTTGCAAACTGTCTCGATACAAACGCAAATCGTTCTTGTGGTGAGATTTCTGTTTCCGTCATGTACGATTCTTTTAAGCGACGAATGCCATATTCATCTATCAAAGAATCACGATTGGGGTCTATCGTAAGTCCGTGGTGTTCCATATTTTCTCCTTAAAGGAAGGTTATTGTGTTTTTAAAATATTCTGTGTCTGATACGATTTTTCGATTCTTTAAATGTTGTTCTTGTATTTTCTGTTTGCTTTGACCTTCATAAGCTACACCAATACTGTCACGCAACATCATTTCAACGAGCATATTTTCTCTTTGTTCGATTGGGTCGTAAACTTTAAAGTCACCGAGTATACGACCGAATTTACCTCTACCATCTTTTCGTGTGACGATTATACTTTCAGAATTTTCCGGTATTAGATTTTGTACATAGATTTTTGCGAACTTACCATACTTCTTCTCTTCCAAGTCTCTCGTTCGGCTCTCTGGTGTATCTATGCCTGCCAAACGAATGCGTTGATTCGTTAACCATATATCAAAACCAAGGTCAATATCTATATCGACAGTATCGCCATCAACTACTCTTTTGATTATACATTTATATTCATACATAATCTACACCTTTGTAAAGAAACTTGCCATCCGAATCTTTAATAGCTTCTAACCTTTCTTCGTATGCCACAACAAACTCATCAATCATAGGAAAAACGGGTTTGATCGCTTGTGCACATTTTCTTGCCAAATCAATATGTTCTTTCTGCGTACCATTTCCAGTACGCAATGCAATATAATGAATCCAACTACGAAGAGTACCGTTTACATATAATGTAGACCGTGTAAGACCTTCTGGTAAAAGAGCTCTGGCCTGTTCTTTTGCGATACCTCTTTCAAGTGCATTTTCATATAGTCCATAAGCATCTTCCCAGGCCTTTTCTTGAGCCATATGCCAAAACTCTGCAAGAGCACTGTCTTCTACAGGAATGCTATTCTGACGATTCTTTTTATCTTGAACACGAGCCTTACGCATTACTGGTTTTGGATTATCAACCTTTGCGTATCGTTGACTAAACTCCTGAAAACTAAAACTCCTGTGCCGCAATAGTTGTCGAGCAATATCTCGTGTTGTTTGAACTTCAAGCACAACATTAGACATTTCAAAAATTGACCAATGGCCTTCTTTCATACAGTATCGTAACAGATTGTCCGAAGTGTCCGTATTTAACTGATTCTTTGGATTGCTTACACGAGCACAATATGACACAAAATCGTTTGCGTTTCTCAACTGTTCAATCACGGGTATTGTGTGAGCCACGAGGCTTACTTTATTCATACTTTACTCCTTATCACTATCAACAGGCAACATTTTCGCTATCGCCTTTGTGGTTATATAAAAAAGAAAAACATTTAGTGATATCAACACGAACTTTGTGATCCATAACCATGTTATAGTCATACTTTTTTGCTCCTTAATGTATCACTTATTTTTGCTTTGTGTTTTTTCTTATATGGTCCGCGCTTTTTACCTTTCCTAGCAGCACTTAGTTTTGCTCTAGTTTCTTCCGAAAATTCTCTACCTTTAAGAGAAGCACTTAGTTTTGCTTTATGTTCTTCCGAAAGTTTTCTACCTTTATTCCAAGGTATATTATCTTTAAGAGAAGCACTTAGTTTTGCTTTAGTTTCTTCTGAAAGCGGTTTACCTTTCCTAGCAGCACTTAGTTTTGCTCTAGTTTCTTCCGAAAATTCTCTACCTTTAAGAGAAGCACTTAGTTTTGCTTTAGTTTCTTCTGAAAGCGGTTTACCTTTATTAGCAGCACTTATTTTTGCTTTATGTTCTTCCGAAAGCGGTTTACCTTTTTTACCTTTATTAGCAGCACTTATTTTTGCCTTACTTTCTTCTGAATGTGGTTTACCTTTTTTACCTTTCCTAGCAGCACTTATTTTTGCCTTAGTTTCTTCCGAAAGTTTTCTACCTCTTATAAAACCTTTTGGTTGTTCACCCTCAAATGTTAAAATACTTTCACTTCCATTATTATACCAAACTTTACCTTTTTTAGAAGCACTCTGTGTTTCTCTTATTATTTCCTCTTTTCCTATGATTCCGGATAAACCTTGCCACGCGACTTTATCCTGCCAACGACCATACAAACCATACAATACTTTATGGGCAATGGCATGATCTTCAACGGTGAGTTCTACAAGATTGTTTGAATCGTCGGTTCCTCCAGCGTGACGAGGAATGATATGATGTTTATGGGTTGGATAAATAGACATGTTATAAAACCTTAGCAACGACTCCATCTAGAAATCTCTAAAAACAATGATGTACCATTGTATGTATTCTCTTGAATCAACCTCTGTACATCGTGTCCGTTCATTGTCATTTCATTTATATCCTTCTCGTTTATATTCTTTGGCCAAACAACAACCGGAAAATCTTTCTCCCAAGCCTTTATCATCTGTTGCCGTATCTCTTTGTTTCTCGGTTGATTGTCATAAACCAACACACATTGGTTCGGTGTATACTGCTTCTCAATTCTGCTCAAATCAGAGTTACCAACGGCAATCGCATTTGAAATAAACAAACTATCAAGTGGACCTTCTACCACATATATCGTTTCATTCTCGTTTACTCTATCAATACCATAGAGCAATGGAAATGGACTGAACTTTGCTGTGTAGTAACGAAAAGGACTTTCGTCTATGGCTCGACAAGTAACGCCTGAAAGATTTTTGTATTTATCAAAAAACGGAATTCCAAGTCGATTCTCCACCTTACCCTTCATGTTCAATTCAAAATGTTTTTCAATTGGTGAGAAGTCGTCTATGTAATATAGCCTACCGTAATGCTTTCTAGGTATCTCTCTTTTCGCACAGTATATATAACAAGAGTGGTCATGATCCAATTCTGAAACTTTCGTATAGTATTCATCCAATATATTTTCTTGGGAGAACTTCGGGGTAGAAAATTCAAAGTCATTATTTTTCTTTTGAAAACTTTTATTTGGTGACTCTTTAAATTTCTCCAATTTGTATTGATCAAACAAATGTGGATTAATATCTTTTAAAAAGAAACTAAATGACTTAGATGCCGAACAGTTATGACATTTATAAGTAAGGTTTTCTTTGTTTTGATACAAATAACCTCTAGCCTTACTCTTATTTGTTTTAGAGTCACCACATATAGGACATCTAAAATTAGAAAGAAAAGGATTGTTTTGTTTTAAACTATATCTATCTAAATGAATTGATAATAAATTGGCATACTTCACATCGAGCCAAAGCATCATAAATACCTCTAATCACAAACTACATAGCCATTATATCATATCCAGAGGTGATTGTCAAGAGCTAAATTAAACTTACGGAGCATGTTTCTATGACAATTGAAGTTCCTGCAATTGCAAAAACTACTTTTACAAAAATAAAAAAGGTATTAAAAAGTAAAGAGTATTCTTCTTATCTTTTTGAAGTTAAGAATGTTCAAGACACTCCTGGAGCAAAAAAAGTTGCTGAGTTAGTGGTATATGTACCACAAACAAACAGGATAACGGCAGCTGCAGGCATTCAAGAATTACTTGATAAAGAAGGGGTTATTGCGGAGACTTTAAATAAAGCCTCTGATTTAAATGTATATTTATTAAAGGACATTAAAAAATTTATTAGAATTCTCGTAAAACCAAATGGCTCAAAGGGATCTGGTGGTGGATCTAAGGCTACGGCAATCCAAGAAGCAGCCCAATGTTTATATGCTGCTATGAGATACTATTGTGGCAAAAAGGAAATTTATACTGAAGAAGATCTTAAATGTGGAATGGAATATATTGATACTCCTGGAGTACCACTAGAGGATATTATGTCTCTTCCAACAGAATGGAAAGAAGGATCTATGAAAGGGGCAGATAAAATATTTAATACTATTCGCGGATCTGGTTATAAGTTTTTGAGAGGCGATACGGTTCTTGATGATGGTGCAATTAAAAGGGCATTTGGTAGAGTAAAAAAACAAACCAATCTTTCTTCGGAAGATAAATGGAATCCTGCTGATATTTGGATGGCGAAAGAAAACAAGATATCAGAGATTAAGGATCATTTGAATGGTGAGAATACGATTGACTGTTTGAATAATGCGATTCTTCAAAGATTTAATGATAAATCATTGATTGGCATCTCTCTTAAAAAAATTGAAGGAACGACCGCAAAAATAAGTATTAAAAATAATCAATCTCCTGAAGTTAGAAAAGCAAACGAAAAAGCAAAGTTTGAAAAATATACTCTTACCTACTTATCTTCTATGGATGTATATTTTTATTATGGACCAGGACAATTTGAAAAAATTCAAGCAAGAAATTTTGGCGGAGATTCTAAAGGAGATTGGAAGTTGGAAGTAAAAGGTAAATCTGCTGCTCAAGGTAAAATACAGGACAAAGTTGTAATTAGACTTTTAAATGATGCTGGATTTACAAATATTTCTCGATTTAAAGTTCCGACCTGGGCAGAATCTAAACCAGGAAACACGGCCGCAAATAAAAAAATAACAAATGAAATTTATAGTCTTCTAAAAAAATATGAAGCGGATAAATTTGATAAATCTAAAAATGCAGAACAAAATAATAAAGCACAAATCGCTGTTAAAGATCAATCTTGGAGGTTTAGCAAACTTGCTGGTTTGAGATTTTTAGACTGGTTGAAAACAAAATGTTCAGATCCAGATATGGCAATGAAAGAAATATATCTTTATGCGTCCTCTCAATCCGATAAGTCGTCCGTTTACTATAAGTTGGAATAATTATTTACTAAGGATGCGTATCCAAATCAATTAATTGTATTGGATGCCATTTATCGTCAATCTTTTTCATTTTGACAATACCAGTTTCACAAGCCCAGCGGACACTTGTGTATTCCGTTTGTTGTCTTTCAACAATTCTTTTTGCCTTTAAACAATCGAACATAGATTCTTTTGGTGTAAATTCCATCACATTTCCGCTAGCATACAATATTAGAATAAACCCTACAAATTCTTTAATCAATGGTGTGCTCCTAGAGATTTCAACTTCTCGTGTTTTGCGTCCATGATAGAACTCTTTAAACCTTCAATCTGTCTCTCAAGCGATTCTATACGTTTTTCATAGAACTCTAGGGTAAGTTTTTGTTGTTGATCAAAAGGTGCCTCTCCGCTTTCGATTGTTTTAGACAGTTTTGATAACTCTTTTGACAGGTGTTCAATCAACATGAACTGTTCGTTGTCAGCAGGCAACGACCCCATTTCGCCACGAGGCCACCGAATACGAAAGTCGGTGTTCTTTTCAATGTCAGACCCAAAAATTGCTTGCGCAGTTTCTATGTTGGTTATTCGCTCGGTAATTTCGAAATAGGCGGCGACAGCAACGGCTGTTGCAACTATCAACGTGATTAAATTCTTCAAAGGTACCTGTATTTCGGTATCTTCGCTTAATTTCTTGGCCATTTAAATCACATTTAAAGATTTCAACGCAATGATAGAACCAGCAATCGTCGTAATTGTGACTGCTAGAACCTTTACCCATTTCATGACTACTTTAATTTCAGCTACAGTTTTTGTATGTTCTTCGGCCTCGTCAAGGCGTTTGGCCTTTTC
>Ga0181590_10000906_pt1 | contig 24597 bp, 20 predicted proteins | sample 071ome_34_FD_132446 | JGI IMG/M metagenome (GOLD analysis project Ga0181590, IMG submission 132446) | Coastal salt marsh microbial communities from the Groves Creek Marsh, Skidaway Island, Georgia - 071411BT metaG (megahit assembly) | ecosystem: Environmental > Aquatic > Marine > Intertidal...
GCATCCTCGGTTTTTCGCGTCATTGGTGGTTGAACCCGGGTGAAGCCATCGAACTCTACTACCCGCCCCCGTGCCGTTAACTCATAGGCTCCCGCGGCAACTGTAAGGGTCGTGGATAAATAGCGCGCCGGCGTCATCTGGCAAGCGACAAACTGCCGCCATATCAGCTCATATAGCCGCTCCGCGTCACGCTCCATACCCTGCAGTTGATGTTGCTGAATACCAACATCGGACGGGCGAATCGCCTCATGAGCCTCCTGCGCTCCCTCTTTAGAGGAGTACATCACTGGCTTTTCGGGTAGATACGATTGAGGAAATTCCTGTTCTATGTGTTGGCGACAGGCAGCTACAGCGTCAGCACTAAGGTTGGTGGAGTCTGTCCGCATGTAAGTGATGTACCCCGCCTCATACAAGCGCTGGGCCAAGGTCATTGTTTTCTTGACGCTGAAACCCATCCGGGTACTTGCTGCCTGCTGTAACGTTGACGTTATGAACGGCGCAGAAGGCTTCGAGCTGGTCTTTCGAGCATCGAGGCTCGCAACAGAGAATGCCGCGGACTCAAGAGCCGAAACCGCCACCTGAGCCTCAACCTCAGTCTTAGGGTCAAACTTCTGCCCATCGACTCGCTTCACCTCAAACCAGACGGGGGCATGCCCATCGACTTCTAGTGCCGCGTGGACCTCCCAATACTCCTCGGGCAAAAAGGCGCGAATTTCGCGCTCTCGCTCGACGATAAGACGCACCGCAACCGACTGCACACGACCCGCAGACAAACCACGGGCGACTTTGGCCCAAAGTAATGGAGAAACCTCAAAGCCGACGACTCGATCCAGGAAGCGGCGGGCCTGCTGGGCATTGACTCGATTGGTATCGAGCTCTGCGGGGTGCTCAAAGGCTTCCTGAATCGCCTTTTTAGTTATCTCGTTGAAAACCACCCGCTGATAGCGTGCGTCATCGCCACCGATGATCTCGCGCAGGTGCCAGGCAATGGCTTCCCCCTCGCGATCAAGGTCAGTCGCCAGATAAATAGCATCTGACTTTGCAGCCAACTTCTTTAACTCACCAACAACCTTTTCTTTGCCCGGCAGAATTTCGTAACGGGCACTCCAGTCGGCATCAGGATTGACCCCCATGCGGCGCACTAACTGCTCCCGCTTTTTCTCTTTCTGGTAGCGCTTTTTTTCTTCGGGCGCCATTTTTCGAGTAATTGCAGCCTGAGCAGCCCTCTCCTTTGGATCAGAGGTTGTGCCACTGCCAGCAGTCGGTAAATCGCGGATGTGTCCCACGCTGGACTTCACGATGAAATCGCTACCAAGGTATTTGTTAATCGTTTTCGCCTTGGCGGGTGACTCAACAATGACTAATGCTTTTCCCATAATGGAGTGTCCAACCGAACCGCGTTTAGGAGCGGCACAGCCGAGGATATCTCGGCAAAAGCCGGCATATATACGTGCCCAAGCTACCGTGGGTCAAGTTCTGTTGAGCAATAGATGAGAGAAAAATCTGCGCCCGCCTCATCAAATCACCATGATTGCCGCCGACGAAAACCCTAGCTTTTTAAACGATTCAGCGTCTCAAAGACCTGCTCAAGAGTCGAATCCTGACCACGTTCAGTCCAATACACCTGCACTTCCTCAGGCTGCCTGATAATGACTTCAATAGCGGGATCGAGAGTGGTCAGCCACGCCGGTAGCGCCTCGCTATCCCGCCCTTCCCAACCAGCAGTCGTCCTAACCCACAGGCTGTTGCCGCCGCTCGATGCCGACACTGATGAACTTTTTGAGCCCTGCTTGCCACATCGCATCGCGTAGCACACCAACATGTCACTAGTTGCACGCTGCAGGCGAGGAGGAAGCTCATTGGGTTCTCGGCATCTGACCTGAATACCCGCGCCACGGGCCGCATCGCGAAACCGGGTGATACGGCGCTGTTGCTTGCTCGGTAGCGCAGAAAGTAAAGGGCCAGCAACGGCTGCCACCGCAATCAGGATAATAATATAGGTCATTGGGTCCCTCTGAGGGCTGTTGGTGGCAGAGGGTACGGGTGGTATGGTGGCCTTGTATAGTCGCGCGGGGAAATTGCTTGTGGCCTATAACAAGATTCTGGTCGCCATTGATCTCGGTAAAACCTCATCTTCCGTCATTAGCCGTGCCGCCGGACTGGCTGTCGCTGGACGCTCCGAGCTTCACGTTTTGCACGCGGTAGAGCCGCTTAGCATCACCTATGGAGGCGATATTCCAATGGACTTCTCCTCCATTCAGGATGAGATTTATCAGCAGGCCACAGAGCAGTTGGCCGCTTTTTGCAGGGATATTGATATCCCCGCCGAGCAGCAGCATTTAGTTATGGGACGCCCTGAAGTCGAGATTGCCAGCATGGCGGAGACACTAGGGGCCGATCTGATCGTGATGGGGAGTCATGAGCGCCATGGCCTCGCTGTCCTATTGGGGTCCACAACTGATGGCGTACTCCACAGCGCGGGTTGCGATATGTTGGCGGTCAAGGTGAACACGGAAAATTAAGCGCCAGAGATCCATCGAGACAGCTGATCACCATCAAAAGGCCAACCCAATTCCCTACCCCGATGATCTTTGAGCACCGGTATACGGGTGCCGTATTGCTTGATGAGCATCATCTCTTGTTCGATATCAACGCTGGTGAACTCTACCCGTTGAGCATATAAAATGTTTTCAGCCATTTCACATAGCTGGCAGCCAGCGGTGGTATAGAACACAAGCGGCGCCGTGGTGTTTGTCGAATCGACTTGATCCTGCACTCGGATAGACCTTTTGGATAACAGGCCATGAGTTTAGAACAGAATAAGGCCCCGGTCATACGCGACCAATTGATGACGGTGTATGGGCGCAAGCCCGTTATGGAGGCGCTTGTCAGCCAACAGTTGGCTTGCCAGACCTTACACTGGTCAACAAGCAATCGGATGCATGGCACCGCAGCCGCCATTTACAAGGAGGCGAAGGCGCAAGGTCTGTCGATACGTGAACACTCCAGGGAATCACTCGCTCGAATCTCCAAAAACCGCAAGCAGGATCAGGGAGTCGCACTAGACATCCTGTGCTCGAATTTTATGAGCGTTGATGCTTTGATCGCTCGCGCCGGGGATCCGAGCTGTCGTGTACTTGCGCTGGATGGCATTACCAATCCTCAAAATATCGGCATGATCATTAGGAGTGCAACGGCCGCCGGGATAGACGGAATTCTCTACCCCGCTAAAGGGGTATCATCTTTGGGGCCGCTAGTGGTGAAAGCCTCAGCGGGGACAGTATTTCATGCTCCAGTTGTCCGCTGTATCGAGCTACACGAGGGTCTTCAAGCATTACAAAACGCTGGGTTTTGTATCGTCACCCTCGAGGGGAATGCGCAGAGGTCCGCCTTTGACTTTGAGGCCAGCTCAGGAACGGTGTTTGTGCTCGGCGGGGAAACTGACGGCGTATCCACTCACACTGCGTCGCTAAAAGATGTTGCACTGTCGATACCGATGGCAGCTAAGATTGAGTCGCTAAATGTGGCCGTAGCGGCCTCGCTCATCGCGTTTGCTCCTCTTATGCGCAGTCAGAGTGCCAAAGATGCTATTTAGCGAGGGCTCCCATCGCCTGCTCCAGTCCATTTAACGTCAATGGAAACATCGATCCCTCCATTAACTGATTGGTAATACCGATGGATTGGGTGTACTGCCACTCCTCTTCGGGAACAGGGTTAAGCCAAACGCACTTGTCATAGGTTTGCCGGAGTCGGCGAAGCCACAGCTCTCCCGGCTCCTCATTCCAGTGCTCTACGGAACCACCGGGCTGCACGATTTCATAGGGCGACATCGCTGCGTCTCCCACAATGACGACCTTATAGTCATGGCCATACTTGTGCATCAAATCCAGCGTGGGCGTGCGCTGATTGTGTCGGCGGATATTATTCTTCCAAACGCTCTCGTACAGAAAGTTATGAAAATAAAAATATTCGAGATGCTTGAATTCCGTTCGTGCCGCAGAAAATAGCTCCTCGCACACCTTGACATGAGGGTCCATAGAGCCACCTACATCCAAAAACAGGAGTACCTTCACGGCATTGTGACGCTCCGGGACCATCTTTATGTCGAGGAGCCCCGCATTTCGCGCTGTTGAGCTGATCGTATCGTCTAGATCAAGCTCATCTGCTGAGCCCGTCCGCGCAAATTTACGAAGCCGCCGCAAAGCGACCTTGATGTTTCGAGTACCCAGCTCCACGCCATCGTCATAGTTCTTGAAATCACGCCGGTCCCAGACCTTTACTGCACGTTTATTCTTACTCTCTCCCCCAACCCGGATACCCTCAGGATGATAGCCGTCATTGCCGAAGGGCGAGGTGCCGCCCGTACCAACCCACTTGTTGCCGCCCTCATGCCTTTTCTGTTGTTCTTCAAGGCGCTTTTTAAACTCCTCAATCAGCTTCTCAAGCCCACCAAGGGATTCAATTTTGGCTTTCTCTTCTTCTGAAAGATTTTTCATGAACTCCGAGCGGAGCCAGTCGTCGGGAATGAGCGCCTCGATGACATCATCGAGGCCTTCAAGCTCGCGAAAGTGCAGCCCAAACGCCCTATCGAATCGGTCGTAGTATTTTTCATCTTTCACCAGTACGGCTCGGGATAGCTGATAGAAACCGTCGACATCTGCAAACACCAACTGTCGCTTCATGGCTTCAAGTAAATCGAGAAGCTCCCGAGTCGTGCAAGGCACACCGGCGTCCTTCAGACCGTGAAAAAAATTGATCAGCATGGATGGTCCCTATCGGGTCTCACGCCGATGCATAAACGCTAGACGCTCAAGCAACTGAACATCCTGCTCATTCTTTAACAGCGCACCATAGAGTGGGGGTATCGCCTTGGTGGGGTCGCGATTCTTCAGCACCTCATCGGGAATATCATCAGCCATCAGTAGCTTCAACCAATCGATGAGCTCCGACGTGCTTGGTTTTTTCTTAAGGCCCGGGATGGAACGCAATTCAAAGAATACCTCCAGGGCCTCAGCGACCAGACTTTGCGCAATGCTGGGGTGATGAACATCGACAATCTCACGCATCGTGTCTCGATCGGGAAAACTAATAAAGTGGAAGAAGCATCGGCGGAGGAAAGCGTCTGGCAACTCCTTTTCGTTATTGGAGGTAATTATGATGATGGGGCGGTGTTTTGCCTTGATAGTTTCTCCTGTCTCGTAAACAAAAAATTCCATGCGATCAAGCTCAACCAGCAGGTCATTGGGGAACTCGATATCCGCTTTATCAACTTCATCAATCAGCAACACCACCTGCTCTTCGGACTCAAATGCCTCCCAGAGCTTCCCTTTCTTAATGTAGTTTCGGATGTCGTGGACTTTTTCATCGCCTAACTGTGAGTCACGGAGTCGGGATACGGCGTCATACTCATAAAGACCTTGTTGAGCCTTGGTAGTCGACTTGATGTGCCACTGAATCAAGCGCTTACTCAATCCCGAAGCCACTTCCTCGGCCAGCATCGTCTTGCCAGTACCAGGCTCGCCCTTGATTAGCAGTGGCCTCTCCAGATTCACTGCCGCATTAACAGCCATTCTCAAATCATCGGTCGCCACATAGCGTTCTGTGCCCGTAAACTTCATGTCAGTGTCTCTTGTTGAAAAAATTAAGTTGAACGCCAGAACTTGGACACCACGGTGGTGCCAGCCCCAGCCAACATGCCTAGCGCGCAAGCCAATGCAAGTACGGTGAAGGCACCCTTGGCGGATGACCATCCCCCTACAAAGGCGAGGTTGAACACCGCAACGATTAACGCCGGCGCAAGAGTCTCGGCATCGGAGGCTGGTAAGGCGGGGGCAATCAGGACTCCCAACATCGCCCCTATCAAGATGCGCCGGGCAAGTGGGCCGGCGCCCTTCAACCAATGGCGATAAACGAACACGGACGCCACCAGTGCGGCCAAAATGTACAGCGACAGCGCAATGCCGTAGGAGAGAGGCGTCAGCATGTATCCTCTCTCTCGATTGGGGGCATCTGCAAGAAAAAGCCCTGTTGCTCTATTTCAGACAAAACATACTCTCCGCTGTAACGCGCCAGCTTGCGATCGGGTGTCAAATGCAGACTTACAACCAGCTCAGGCTCCCCGAAGGTCTCCCGAAGCGTATCAGGCAGGCACTCAAGCTTACTATCATGAGGCAGGTAGATGTAGGTAAGCTCTTTCCGCGGGCTTCGATAAACATTTACTAGCATGGGGATGCGCCAATCTTTGCGGCGACGTCTCTCATCGGCCTAATGACAGCCTCAGCGCGCCAGCCTAGCCAAGCCGGTGGAATTTCTATGGTCTCGCCTGTAGCCTCTCTGGCGAGCAACTCAAGCTCCCGATTTGGCATCAGTATTTCAACATTCATCGACAACCCCTGTGCCAGATCCTGAAGCGCTGGTGCTAACCGCTTGGCGAGCGCTCTGGTTGCCGCGGAGGCTGGAGCTGGTAACGGGGATGGTGGTACCTCTTTAGCCAGAGCTCTCCCCTGAGCAATGACATCAAGCAAACTGGCCCCATAGCGGCGAATGGAGGATGCCGGCAGTCCATCAATGTTGGAAAGCTTGTGTTTGTTTTCGGGCATCACGCGCGCAAGTTCATTGATCGTCCGGTCGGGCACGATCCACGATCTCGGTTTGTCCGTTGCCCGTGCCCTAAGTTCTCGCCAATCAAGCAGCGCGAGCAGCACGGCCAACTGATCAGTGGATAATTTCCAGGCGGATTTGAACTTTGCCAATGGCCCGCGACCACCGGTCGTCTGAGCTGCCGATTCAGCGTACAACCAATCAAGAATATTTCGCCGCTCCGCCATGCCTTCGATGATCGGCCAGCAGAGAGCGAGAAACTGCACATCGGCGGCCGCGTACTGACACTGAGCCTCGGACAGAGGACGGGCCAGCCAATCAGAGTTTGTTTCGTCTTTACTCAACTCAATATCGAGGAGCGCCGCCACAAGTCCCCTGTAGCTCAATCCAAATCCCATATTAAGCATAGCGGCTGCCTTTTGTGTGTCCACCCAATGGACGGGAGCCACTCCCAGCCAGCGCTCAAATACCTCAAGATCCTCACTGGCACTGTGCAGAATCTTTGTCACTCGATGATCCACCAGCAGGCTACCAATCGCGTGGTGGTCATCGATCGATAGGGGATCAACGAGCCAGCATTTATCTTCAGTAGCCAACTGCAAGAGGGCTATTTGAGGATAGAAGGTATCCCGACGCCTAAACTCGGTGTCGACCGCCACCACGCCGCGAGCGACGACCTCGGCGCATGCCTCCCGGAGACCCGCCGAAGAACTTATCCACTCCCAACCACTATCCTGTGAGGCCACGCGGATCAGCTCCCATCAACGTCTGAAACCTCGGTTCGCCCCGACAAGGCATGAGCCAGGGTTGAAGAATCGAGGTACTCGAGCTCACCACCAAGGGGAACACCATGGGCAATGCGGGTAATTTTCAAGCCCCTTTGTCGGGCTCGTTCAGCGATATAGTAGGCAGTCGCCTCACCCTCAACCGTGGGATTGGTTGCCAAGATGACCTCTGCTATTGCCTCACTGTCAAAACGGGCTTCGAGCCTGTTGAGGCCAATTTCCTCGGGGCCTATCCCGTCGAGTGGCGATAGGTGCCCCATCAGCACATGGTAAATTCCACGAAAACTGCCGCTTTGTTCGATGGCAATCACATCAGCTGGCGTTTCAACTACACAGAGAAGGCCGTGATCTCGGCGCTGATCTGCGCAAAGCTCACAGGTCGTAAGTTCTGTAAAATTCTGGCAGCGCTCGCAACGACCTACTCGACTGAGTGCATTGGCAAGCGCCTGAGACAGCGCAGAGCCTCCTGATCTATCGCGCTCTAGAAGGTGCAAGGTCATCCTCTGGGCAGACTTCGGGCCAACTCCAGGCAAGCAGCGAAGGGCCTCGATGAGCTCGTTTATAGCTGGAGAAAATTTCATATAAACAATGATTTAAAACGGCATCTTGAAGCCATCTGGGAGTTTTATGCCTCCAGCCGCCTCACTCATCGTCCGCTGCGCAGCCTCCTGAGCTCGCCTTATGCCGTCGTTAACCGCCGCCGCGAGCAAGTCTTCAAGCACCTCCTGCTCCTCTTCCCGCAGCGAGGGGTCGATGCTGACGCGACTCACCGTCATGGCGCCATTTAGCTGAACCTTTACCAAACCAGCTCCGGCCTCTCCAACCACCTCGATAGCCTTCACCGCCTCTTGTGCCTGCGCCAGCCCCGCTTGAAGCTCCTGCGCCTGCTTCATGATGTTGCCAAGCTTCATGATGTCTCCCCATAGCTCGTCGGTGGACGAATTGAGCCTTCTATCACCGTGGCGTCATACTCACCCAGCAAATACGCAAATGTTTGATCCTCATCCAATGCCCTCTCCGCAGCCAGCTGCCGGTCTTCGGCGCGCTGGGCCCGCAGGGCAAAGGGCGTTTGTTTACCTACTTTGCCAACTTTTATATCAATAGCGACAGGGAGTTCGAGCACCTGCTGAAACGCTAGCTCGAGAGCCGCAATCTGGCGCTCGCGGAACAAGGAAGCGTTACTCTCATCTAGCACGAAAGACAGCTGCCGGCCCGCCACGGCCACTAACTCGCAGTGCATGGCAATATTCTGTGTGATCCCCACCAGCCCCAACGACTCAAAAAACTCGGGCCAATTCGCTCGGGTGGGTAAATCTTCATCACCCTCATCGTCGGCAACAGCTTCTTGATTCTTGACAGTCTCTGCCAGCGCATCTGTAACCGATTGCGCAGCCGTGTCGGCGGCGCGATTCGAGGGCTCAGCGGGGCCGGGAGCTGGCTTGACCACGGGCTCCTCGCCCGGAGGCGACGAATCCTGTGGAGCTGCCACCGGATCAACCGGTGGCTTAGGCTTTTTTGTCGGGGGTGCCCCTTCTGCAACCTCGCTCGGTCCAGCGCTAGAATCCTTTGCTCCTTTCACTGACGGACCTGCGGGTCGAAACGCCAACATCCTGAACAGCGTCATCTCGAGGGCAATACGAGGGTCAGGTGCTACTGGTAAATCCCGCCGACCGTTTACCGCAAACTGGTAACACAGCTGAGTATCATCGAGGCTCAAATCCTTAGCGAGTTGGCGCATTCTTGCGGTGTCGCCCCAGGCTCCGTCGACACTCTCCGGCACAAGTTGAAGCACCGTCAGTTGGTGGAAAATAGTGATGAGTTCCTCCAGTGCGGCGCTGTAATCCGGTGCATGCTCCGCGATGCGGTCAACGGCAGAACGCATGCCCTCGGCATCATTGGCGATCACACACTCCACTACATTAAGGACACGTCCACGATCCACCGTACCCAGCATGTCGCGGACTTCCTCCTCTTTTAACCTCCCCGAGCCAAATGCAATCGCCTGATCGGTCAGGCTCAACGCGTCTCGCATGGAACCCGCGGCGCCGCGGGCCAAGAGCCGAAGCGCTCCTTCCTCATGGCTTACCCCCTCCTCAGCGAGCACATTAGCGAGATGCTCGACTATCTGTTCTGGAATCATGTTCTTGAGATTGAACTGAAGACAGCGAGAGAGAATAGTTGCGGGTAATTTCTGCGGGTCCGTGGTGGCCAGCAAAAATTTAGCGTGAGGCGGCGGCTCTTCAAGCGTCTTCAACAGCGCATTGAAGCTGTGCGTCGAAAGCATGTGCACCTCATCGATTAAATAGATCTTGAAGCGCGAACGAGTGGGCGCATACTGCACGTTATCGAGTAGATCTCGCGTATCCTCAACTTTTGTGCGCGAGGCTGCATCCACCTCAATGAGGTCTACCGACCGGCCCTCAGCAATTTCGACACAGGATGGACACTCCCCACAGGGAACCGACTGCACCGCTTGATCACAATTGAGACACTTGGCAAGGATTCTCGCTACCGTGGTTTTGCCAACCCCGCGGGTACCCGTAAACAGGTAAGCATGGTGTAGCCGGTCGTTATCCAGCCCGTTCACGAGGGCACGCAGTACATGCTGCTGGCCAACCATTTCCTGAAAGGTGCTTGGGCGCCATTTCCGTGCGAGAACTTGATATCCCATGTGTTTGGCCAGACCCCGTCTGCACGTAAGAATTTGGAGGCAACTCGGGCAGCCACACCCCGGCACCCGACGCAGTAACTACCGTTGCTCCCTTCCGGGCCTGGCGGGGTTTATTACCTGTCGCTGCGGGGGGACCACCCGAGTCACCATAAAGCCCGCCTTGGACGGGCCGCATAGTGTCGCGAAATCCCCGGCGTTCCGCAACTTCTGATCCGAACAGCCCTCACTTAGGTAGAAATGTAAATAGTGTTAACATTGCCTCGCCGCCGGAGGTGTATACACGAGGTCAATGTGAGGGGAACAAGCAAATGACCGAGAATCCAAAGATAGCCAAGCCAGTCCTGTGGTCCATCACGATCGCCCTCGCGGCGACCGGCATTATCACTAGCTTCCTCTACAGCAGTAAGCCCAGCAGCATTTCCTCAGTATCGACACCACTGCCGGTCGCGACAACACCGTTCAAAAAGCAGTCTTATTATCGACGCTCCGCGGAGTTTCTGGGCTACATCGCCGCAGAGAATGACTCACTCATTGGTTTTGAGGTGGCTGGCACGGTCGTTGATTTGCTGGCCGGTCCCGGAGATCGAGTGACCCAAGGGCAGGTACTGGCAGTGCTTGACACCAAGCGACGAGAGTCATTGGCACAGGGCAGGCAAGCCGAGGCAAGGCGGATAGCAGCAGAGCTGGAACTCGCGCAACTGCAAGCGGCAAGGCTCCGCGATCTTCAAGCAGATGGGCTCGCCTCACAACAAGACTTCGACGAAGCGCGGTTTAGGGCTGAAGCACTGGAAGCGACGCTGGCATCCGCTCAGACAAGCACCGAAAGGTCAAAACTCGATATCGACCGGAGCCGACTGCGGGCGCCTTTTGACGGAGTCATCGCCAATCAGTTGGTGGAAACTGGTGCCGTTGTAACACCCTCGATGCCCGTGCTCCATCTTGTCTCCGAGGGAATGATGGAGGCCCACATAGGTCTACCACAGTCTGTTTTGCCGAGCCTCACAATCGGACAGATTTATCAACTAGAAGCCGGCAATACGCCGTTTGAAGCTCGACTACGGGCGGTTCGACAGGATATCGACCCCACCACACTCACCGTTGGGGCGGTATTCGATCCCATCGACAGCGTTGACCTTCTGGATGGCCAGACTGTCATGCTGAAACTGGAGGAGCGAGTCGACGACGACGGTGGATGGCTACCACTGGACGCGCTATCTGAGGGAAGCAGAGGTCTCTGGAGCGTGCTGGTGGTTAGCGCAGAGATGGGAGGGCACGTCGCGCGGCGAGAGTCGGTGGAGGTGCTTTATAGCCGCGGTAACAGAGTCTTTGTGCGAGGCACTCTCCCGGACAGTGCATTGGTGATCAGCGGAGGACTGCAACGGCTCAGCCCTGGAACGATCGTCGATCCGTTGAGGAGCTAGATCCTCATGCTGGCCAAACTGTTCTTCACCCATCCTCGCTATCTTAGCCTCGTCATTCTCACCACCGTTCTGGTCGGATATAGCTCTTTCAATGCGCTTGGACGCCAGGAAGATCCGACCATTACCCCTTTTATTGCGAAGATAGAGACCTTATTCCCGGGCGCCAGTCCAAGCCGGGTTGAATCACTGATAACAAAACCGCTTGAGGAGGCGCTGCAAGAAATCCCTGAGATTGAAGAAATTAAATCGACCTCGGCCAGTGGAATATCGGTGATTGCTATTGAGACAGACTACCGTCTATCTCAAGTCGAGATTGATCGCGTTTGGACCGAAGTAAAAGACGTGGTGGCGATGGAGGCAGCAGCCTTCCCGGCTGGTGCTCAGCCGCCTGTAGTTGATGATGATCTTATTACTGCTTTCGTCAAAATTATGGCTCTGTCCAGCGCCGACGGACGAGAAATCCCTTCTTCGGTACTGCGCCGGGAGGCTGAGCTTTTCGCAGACCAAATAAGAGCCATTCCGAAAACCAAGCGAATCATGTTTTTCGGCATGCCCGAAGAGGAAGTACAAGTCGAATTAAATGCGGCAAAGCTTGCGCGGCTGGGCATGAGTGTCCGCGATGTTAGTGATTTTCTCCGTGCCGCAGACGTCAAAATCCCTGCGGGCAAGTTAAGTGGCACAGGCGCCGCCCTCACCGTGGAAGTCGCTGGGGACTTCGCCAACCTCGAAGCGATCAGGAACCTCCAGCTGAGAACCGACTCCACAGGTGCGGGGTTGCGGCTTCAGGACATCGCCACAATCACTCGGGGCGAGAAACAACCGGTGGACAGCTACGCACTATCAAATGGCAGAAGGTCGATTCTGCTGGGCGTCGAGATGGATTTAGGCTATCAAGTCGATCGCTACAGCGATCGCTTTGATGACTTTCTTGCCAACTACAGAGCGGACGCACCAGCCGGCTTGCTGATCGAGACGGCCTACGATCAAAGTGGCTATACAAGAGACCGACTTACCTCAGTCGCAACGAATCTACTGATGGGTATTTTACTGGTACTCCTGGTGCTGCTCTTCACCCTGGGCTGGCGGGCGGCAACCGTGGTTGCTGTTGTCCTGCCCCTCTGCACCCTGCTCTCTATGATCCCCCTTCTATACCTAAAGGTCCCAATTCATCAGATGTCGCTCACGGGCCTCGTGGTGGCGCTTGGTCTACTCGTCGATGGATCAATCGTGATGACCGACGAAGTCCGCAAGCGCCTCCTTGAGGGGCTCAAACCTATAGACGCCATGACCGGCGCGGTTTCCCGGCTTCGCGTGCCGCTGCTCGCCTCAACGCTGACCACCGTGCTGACATTTTTACCGATGGCTATTCTTGAGGGGCCCGCCGGAGATTTTCTGGGCTCCATCGCTATTTCGGTCATCGTCATGCTGGTTTCCTCAATGGTGCTGGCGCTGACGTTGACCCCGGTGCTGGCCGCAGCTCTTCTGCCGGGCGGGCTGTCTGCAACAACCCGTTGGTGGCATTTTGGTGCCGCATCTGCGCGCGTGACACGCCGATTCAAAGCCTCACTAGACTGGTCACTTCGCTATCCGATCGGTGCAATAGCACTGGCTCTTGCTCTGCCAGTCACCGGCTTTCTGAGCGCAGGCGCTCTGACAAACCAATTTTTCCCTGGAACCAGTCGCGACCAGTTCTACATGCAGATAGCCCTGCCTGACAGCGCGTCAATTGAGGACTCGCTTTCTTTGGCGAAAGCGATTAACGAGGATTTATCGAGTGAACCACTCATCCGCCGGGTGGACTGGACCGTTGGAGAGAGCGCGCCCGCTTTCTACTACAACATGCGCTCAAACAAAAAGTCGACGCCAAACTGGCTGGAAGCGCTTGTTCTCACTCACGATGCAGAGAAAACGGATGCGCTAATAAGGCGGCTACAGCAGGAATTCGATAATCGATATCCCACAGCACAAGTTATCGTTCGCGGTATTGACCAGGGGCCACCTGTCGAGGCGCCGATTGAGGTACGGGTTCTCGGCCCAAACGTCGCCACTCTCAAGACATTGGGAGAGGAGTTCAGGCGACGTCTTGAACAGCTTCCCGACATCACCCACACAAAGATGAGCGTCACCTCGGCGTCGCCAAAACTGGTTTTTAATTTTGACGAGGAGAGCCTGAGAAGAGTAGGACTGAGCAGAACAACCGCTGCAGCTCAAATTAATGATGCCCTTCGAGGGCGTGTGGGAGGGACGTTGCTTGAAGACACCGAACGCATTCCTGTCAGGACAAGTCTCAAACAAGATCAAATGGCCACCTCTGAGGCAGTGAGCCATCTTCACCTACCGATAAAAGCACAGCCCACCGCTTTGCCCGCCGTATCCATAAGCACACTGGGAGAAGTGCGCCTTGAGCCTGACGACAGCCCGATATCGCGTCGAGACGGATTACGCAGCAATGACATTCAGGGCTTTCTTGTGCGAGGCGTTCTTCCCGAAGAGGCGCTAAAGCTGCTCAAACGGGATCTGGCGCAAAATCCCGTCGCTCTACCTCACGGCTATCGCTATATCTTTGGTGGCGATAGCGAGGAACGGGAAGGGGTCGTAAATGATCTGATCGCACCCCTCGGCATTATTGTTGCGGGCCTGATTGCCACCATCTTGTTGACTTTCAACTCCTGGCGTTTGACCGGAGGCGCCCTGATCGTCTGCGCCTGCTCGTTCGGGCTGAGTTTGTTTGCGCTGGCAATCTCCGGCTTCCCGCTCGGAATACAGGCGCTCATCGGCGTCATTGGGTCGATCGGCGTATCAATTAACGCAGCTATCATCATTTTGACCGCACTTCAGCAGGACGCGGGGGCGGCACGGGGCGATGCGGTCGCGATCCGAAATGTGGTTCTCGACTCAAGTCGACATATTGTCTCCACGACCATCACTACATTTGGCGGTTTCCTGCCGCTGATCCTTGAGGGAGGTAAATTTTGGCCGCCCTTCGCCGTAGCGATAGCAGGTGGCGTCCTACTCTCTACCATCATTTCTTTTTATCTTGTGCCGCCGCTCTATCTGCTCACCCTCAAACGCAAGAAGCCAATGGGATGGCTAGGCTTGGGAGCCGCGTCATGAGTGAGTCACAACGACGTTATCATCACGGCAATCTAAAAGATGCACTCATCATTGCCGCTGCCGAACTCATCGAGACACAAGGCACTACCGACTTTAGTATCACCGACGCCGCGAACCGCGCTGGCGTAAGCAACGCGGCGCCCTACCGACATTTTCGGGACAAACAGGATTTGCTCGAGCATGTAAAGGAGCTCGCGTTTCTCGGCCTTTACAAAGCCCTTGTTGACGCAAGAGAGCATAATAATATGGAGCCAAGTGATCAGCGGCGAGTCATTTCATTGGGTCTTGCTTACCTGAGATTTGCCAGAGAGAAACAGCGGTTTTTCTCCCTCATGTGGGAGCAACTCCCGCTTCCAGATGTCACCACAACAAAAGCATCGGCATTCTACGTATTGGTCACTGCAATTTCTGAATATATTGAGGCCAACCGAAAAACGTGGTCGGCAAGCCGAAATCGTCATGCAGTCAAGCAGTCGGCAGCCGATGGCACTAGCAGTGATATCGATAGTGGGCCTAACCCGCTAAAGGCAGCTACTCAACTGTGGGCACTTGCCCATGGACTAGCCACTCTTGAGCAGAATGACCTCCTCAATCGCTTTGACAGATTATCCACCGCCGATGACCTTCTAGTTACCAGTGCTACAGCGCTGCTCGCCGCCTACACTCAATGAAAGTGTTGGCTGGGCAATAGTGAGCCCGCGAATCGTAAAAATCTTGCTGCTTGCATGCTTGGGCGCCGAAGCAGATGCTGGCATACTGCGCGCCTCCGCCCGTAGCACAACCGGATAGTGCAACGGCCTTCTAAGCCGTAGGTTGCAGGTTCGAGTCCTGCCGGGCGGGCCATCTGCCAGCTCGTGCTGAGCGGCAGTGCTTTTTGCCCTCGATGTGCCTGGAGCCATTGCTTGATGAAACCATTTGAGCGCGCCGTTCTTCATATAGGTGGAGAAAAGACTGGATCAACCAGCCTGCAGCACCGCTTGGACTTGTCGCGCGAACTTCTGGAGCAGCAGGGCTTCTACCAGCCCACGACCGGCGCACACGCCGGAAACTGCTGGGGCTTCGCTGCAATCGGGCAGTACCACCCCAAGCATTCGATGCACCATCAAATGACGCAAGCAACAAAGAGTCATGAGGAAGCAGTCGAAGAGTTAATAGATGCCTACAAAGCAGAGCTCGCTAATGCCCGCGCCAAGTGCGATACCTTGCTGGTGTCCAGCGAGCATCTCCAAACCGTGGTCGATCTTCGGGGTATCCGACGCCTTTTAGAGTGGCTTGCGACCATCGCAAAGCAAATCGACGTCGTCTACGTAATTCGAAGACAAGACCAAATTATCCAGAGTTTGTTCAGCACGGCTCTCCGCAATGGCGCCCTGATGGAGCCGCTGGTGAAGCACAAGACCATCGCTCGCATGGAAAACAAGCGGCTAAACCACTGGACTGCTATCACCCAGTATCTCGCCTTTCCCTATATTGTGCCGATCACGATTAAGCCCGTCCGCTACCGCCCACCTAGTGATGCGGATGCGTTCGAGGAGGAATTGAGCGATGCTCTGGGTATCCCAAGCAACCTGCCAAGATCGATGGAACAAAAAAATCTTTCGCTGGATGCGGATGCCGTGAGGTTTTTGGCAACCCTAACTCATCCGGAGATGCGCAACGAGATACAGTGTGGCAGCAATCAGCTTGGTGAAATCATCGATACACTTGAGAAAACTCACAACGGACGCAAGTTCGACATGCCTAATCATTGGGCAAGAGAAGCGATGCTTCCTTTTGGGCTGAGCAACCAGAGAACATCACAGGCTTTTCTGGACGACGGCTACCCCCTCTTCACTGAGGAAGGATTTCGAATGTACCCACGAATGGACAGCCTAACCATTGCGATGTCCAGAGACGAGTTCTTTGGCTTTATTTCGCAACGGGAGGGCTTGCGCGAAACCTATGGTGAGCTCTCAATGGGCCCAACAAGCGATGTCTTTGACAGGATCAAGGACCTGATGACAATTTCTTCCGAGTAAAAGATCGATGGCAGCACGAAGCAACAAACACCGCAGGCTGCCACCGCGAGATAGCTCCTTATCGTGCTACCGCCTCTCTCTGGGCGTGACCGCGAATGGTGTTGAGCTGAGCGAAGAACAATTCATCGAGGTTTACGTTTGGTGATCTCGAAAAGCTTGAGCTTGCCGCCCGAGAGGAAAAACGCGACCCACTAGAGGCACTCTCGAGAACATCGTTGTTAGCGGTATCACCAGAAACCACTGGAGAACCCTGACTGCGACCTACGATATTTCCCTCGGTGCCTGATCCCAAAGAGATATCCGTCGCCGCAGTCGATGGACCGAAAATGTTTGCCACAATAGCCCATCCAGACACCACAGAACCCAAGAAGCCTTGAGACGAGTCGCCACTGGCGAGGTCAACCCATACGCCCGAGGCACCCTTGAAGCGATTACCGCTGACGAAACCATTCGATGTGTCCAAAAATGCAATGCCACTACCGCTTGAGTTGGCATCGTTGCCCTCAAAGATGTTGTCGGAAATAGCGACCGCATGACTGATGCTCTTGCCGCTTTGCCCCCCCAATACTGCTATTCCTGAAGAAGAAACTCCTCCATCAACAAACTTATTGGCGCCCTTGATAGTGGTGGCATTATTAGAGGGAGAGTCTGCCGTGCTGGCCAAGAAAACTCCGGTGGTGCCCAGACCCGATGAATAGCCGGCGACGTCATTGAAGTTGATGGTATTTCCGAGGATCGTCGTGCTCTGATATGCGTCGATAATAGAGATAGGCAATCCAACCTCAGAGAAGGTGCTGTAGTTAACATCCACCTGCCCCCCACCACCGATTGACGTGAGTACACCATAGTCAAGCTTGTTAAGCTCGGACCGATTGACCTTAAGCGTCCCCAATACTTTTTGAGTGGTTGAGTCGCAGTCGGGATGACTATCCATTTTCACCCCGACAACCTGATCCGACCCATCAACACCAGTTCCCGACATCACAACCCTATCGACATTGCCAAATACTGTCCTGTTGTCTGCGCAACTGTTTGGGTCTGAGTAAAAAGCGACCACACTTGCCGTGGACCCAGATTCACAAGGGGAACCAACGGATATCGACATGTTCCTGATGCCCACGTTACCGCCAATAAACTCCATGGCAACACCGGACGCTGAATCGCAAGACATAGAATTATCGGCGATGCGCACGGTTGTTGATGCCTTGGATGCACCACGCAGGTCTCCAACAAATCCTCTAGCGCTTAGTTCGCTAATCTCGAACTCGAAAGACACCAAAAAAACATCTCGAAAACCGCCAGAGACCGCTGCATCCAACGCGCACTGAATATTCTCTGTGTCCCCTCCATCAGCCGCGTACACCTCTATCTTGCCTCCATTCAGCACAACAGAGTTAGAGCATCCCAAGTTATCCTGAGCGAGGGCGGGAAAAACGGACATAGCGACTGAAAGAAGCAGTATTAAGCGAAACATGAGCAATCCTTAATCATGGGTTATCGGCAACTTGAATCCTACAGGTAATGCGACTTCTTGCAACGATATCCATGCCTTTGTCCTCATAAAATTCCATATTGTTCGCCAAAGGCTCCCTGTCCGGGGCGTGATCGTTGGGCGTAGCAAAATATTTCGAGATTTTGATTAATTTCACTTTACAATTCATTATGCAACGCATATTATTTTTCTAAGTCAGGATGACAGGAACGTTTTCAGGCGGGTCACGGACGACCGAAGCGCTACGAGAGTCTGAAAACGTCCCACGCCGGGGCATGGATCGCCCCCCTTTTTTTCACCAGCCAAGGCTCTGGGACACGGCTGGCACGTTAGCCGCAAGAAAAGCACCGGAGCGGGGACTGCAGGACTTCTCAATTACCGACCTACCCCTGGCTTTCAATGGGCAGCTCGGTCGTGTTTTTAATTTCAGTGACCGCCATGTGTGAATGCAACTCTCGGATCATCTCGCTTGCGGTGAGCGTGTTGCGCACAAAGTCTTCGTAGTGGCGCATGTCTTTGGTAACAATTTTCAAGATGTAGTCCCAGATGCCTGTCATGGTGTAACACTCGACAACCTCGGGATAGCGCCCCATCTCCGACTCAAAAGCCAGAAGATTTTGCCGCCCAGTTTGGGTCAGGTTGACCGTCGCGAAAACCACGATTTCCATACCAAGCGCCTGCCGATCCAACAGGGCCACCCGGCGCTGAATAAACCCCTCCTCCTCTAACCTGTTAACCCGTCGCCAGCATGGGGATTGAGAAAGGTTCAGTCGCTCGGCCAAGGCCGCTGTGGTGAGGCTTGCATCCTGCTGCAACAGCGACAGCAAGGCGCGATCGACCCTATCCAGCATATCTTGCATATTTTTCTCTCCAAATCGCAGTAATGTGGATATTTTTTCTATTTTAATTGGAAAATCAGTGAAAAAAGCAATTTATGTTCTCAAATTGTGGCAGAGAATGAGTCCTATTCCAGCCTCGGGGGACAACATCAGATGAATGCGCAGCTACCCCCCTCTTTCTATAAGGTAAGCCTCTCGGATAAGTATGCGCTAGATAAGGCACGGGCCTACATGACGGGGATAGAGGCCCTTGTCCGCCTTCCCATGCTTCAGCACCAGCGGGACACGTTGCGGGGCATCAGCACGGCAGGGTTCATCTCGGGCTATCGTGGCTCACCCTTAGGAGGCGTTGATCAGGCGATGTGGCAGGCCAAAGCCCACCTCGACAGGCACAATATTCACTTTCAGCCCGGAATCAATGAAGAGCTTGCAGCTACCGCTGTCTGGGGCAGTCAGCAGACACAGCTTTTTGATGGCGCCAAATACGATGGCGTCTTTGGAATGTGGTATGGCAAGGGGCCCGGTGTAGATCGCAGTATGGATGTGTTCAAACACGCGAACGCGTTCGGGACTAGTCGCTATGGAGGCGTGCTGGCTGTTGCCGGTGATGACCATGCCTGCAAATCATCAACGTTGCCTCACCAGTCCGAACATAATTTCATCGGCGCTTCAATCCCAGTTCTTGCCCCGGCGAACGTTCAGGAAGTATTGGATCTTGGCATTTTCGGGTGGGAGCTTTCCCGATTTACTGGCTGCTGGGTTGCTCTGAAAGCGATCACTGAGAACATGGATTCGGCTATCTCCGCCGACATCGACCCGGAGCGAGTAAGCATCTCGATCCCTACCGACGTTGACCTGCCTCGTGATGGGGTTCACGCTCGCTGGCCAGATAAGCCTCTAGAACAGGAGCTGCGTCTCAACAAATATAAAATCTATGCTGCTCGGGAATTCGCGCGGGCGAATAACCTCAACTACCTCACCATTGATAGCCCCAGACCACGTTTCGGCATCATATCAACGGGCAAAGCCTACCTTGACGTCCTGCAAGCCTTGGGGGACATGGGTATCGATGAAGCCGCCGCAAAGGAGATCGGAATCAGGGTATACAAGGTGGGCATGCCCTGGCCACTCGAGCCTCAGGCGACTCACGCATTCGCAGAGGGGCTGGACGAAATTCTGGTTGTCGAGGAAAAACGCTCGATCCTTGAAGATCAGCTGACATCCCAATTATACAACTACCCCGTGGGATCTCGTCCACGAGTGGTCGGCGAGTTCGATGAATTAGGCGCGGATCTACTTCCCAATGCAGGTGAGCTAACTCCCGCCATGATCGCGCTGGCCATCGCGAGCAGAATCCAGCGATTCTATTCATCTCCGACGCTTGAGGAGCGAGTGAAATGGATTCGGGATAAAGAGCGCTCGCTGGCAGATAAGCATTCTCCGCTGGAGCGTACCCCCCACTTCTGCTCCGGTTGCCCTCACAACACCTCGACGAAAGTACCCGAGGGCAGTCATGCACTCGGCGGAATTGGCTGCCATTACATGGCGACCTGGATGCCAGACCGAAACACCCACACCTTCTCACAAATGGGTGGCGAGGGAGCTACCTGGATTGGGCAAGCTCCCTTCACTGAGAGTAATCATGTGTTTCAAAATCTCGGGGACGGCACCTACTTTCATTCGGGAATCCTCGCGATTCGCGCAGCCATCGCCGCAAAGGTCAACATTACCTACAAGATTTTATACAACGAAGCGGTCGCCATGACCGGCGGGCAACCGATAGACGGTCAGTTGTCGATCGACAAACTCATCGAGCAACTATCTGGCGAGGGAGTTCTGAGAATAGCGCTGGTGTCAGATTTACCCGCTGCGTTTCACGGGTGTTTCAATCATGTGCCTGGATTTTCACTCCATCATCGTGACCAACTCGACGACGTGCAGCGAAGGCTGCGGGAAACAGAGGGCACCACGGTCATTATCTACCAACAGACATGTGCTGCAGAAAAGCGCCGGAGACGAAAACGCGACCAGCTGGCCACGCCAAACAAACATGCCTTCATTAATCATGCCGTTTGTGAGGGTTGCGGCGACTGCAGTGTCCAAAGCAACTGTCTCTCTGTGCAACCCAGAGAAACGCCTCTGGGTAGAAAACGGCAAATTGACCAGAGCGCCTGTAACAAGGACTTTTCCTGTCTCAACGGATTCTGCCCAAGCTTCGTCACGGTTGTAGGCGGCGAACGAAAGGCGCGGCAAGGGCAAACCAACTCGACTAGGCTCACCACAGCGCTTCCTGAGCCCGATCTACCCTACTTGCGACAACCCTGGAATATTGTTGTCGCGGGTATCGGCGGAACTGGCGTGCTCACCATTACTTCCCTTATTGCCATGGCCGCTCACCTCGAGGGTAAAGGCTGCGCCACAATGAACCAGACCGGATTAGCGCAGAAGTTTGGTGCCGTTACCAGTCACGTAAGGATAGCCGCGAGGCAAGAAGATATTAAGTCAGTTCGAATTCCCGCAGGCGAAGCAGACCTCCTCATAGGGTGTGATCTGGTTGTCGCGGCGAGTCACGATTGTTTAGCCAAAGGGGCCCGGCGACGCACTCACACCTTAATCAATATCGCCGAGCAACCCACTGCCGCTTTCATTCACGACCCTGACGCGAAATTTCCCAGAGAAGAGCTTCTCGGACAAATCGCGGCAGAGGCCGATGAAGATAATATGTACACGGTAGATGCCACCAAAGTCGCGACCGAACTTTTGGGGGATACGATAGGCGCCAATCTATTTTTGATGGGCTTTGCGTGGCAGCGCGGATTGGTACCGGTCAGCAGCGAGGCCATTAAGCGCGCCATCGAACTTAACAACGTTGCCATTGACTTTAACCAACGGGCCTTCGAACTCGGCCGTTGCTTCGCAAACAATCCTGAAGAAGTACTAGCCGAACTAGCCATCTCCCCTGTCACCTCTCACAACGTAGACGATCTGATTGCTGATCGCAGAGCGCGACTCGAGGATTATCAGGGAAAACGGTATGCACAGCGCTATCAAAAGCTAATAGATGGGCTTCGCTCAAAAGACATGCGAGCCGAAGAGAAGCACTCGGTTACAGCCATCGCAGCAAGAGAGCTCTATCGACGGATGGCGATCAAGGATGAATATGAAGTGGCCAGGCTCTATTCATCCAAAGCATTCAAAGAAGAGCTCGCAGAGCAATTTTCAGGGCATTGGAAAGTCCGCTTTTACCTCGCCCCCCCGGTCTTGAGTCCTCGGGATTCAGCAACCGGAAGACAAAAAAAACGCGAATTTGGTGGCTGGATACTACCTGCTTTCCATGCTCTGGCTGCCCTTAGATTTTTACGGGGTACCCCATTGGATATTTTCGGGATGACAAAAGAGCGACGGCAGGAGCGCGAAGACCTGAATCGATACCAAAACCATATTGAGCTAGTTCAAAAGCAGCTGACCCCGAGTAACTACAAGGCGGCTAGAGACCTTCTTGAGCTGAGCGCCCAGCTACGTGGTTTTGGGCACGTCAAAGATAGAAACCGTAAGCAAGTTGTGGAACAGGAGGCACGGCTTGCAGGCTACCTGCAGGCGCCCACAGAAATTGTCAAGGTCATGGAACCCTCACCTGTTTAATCAAAGTGCTCGATTTTTCGGCTGCTACAGCTCTTGAATAAGCGAGAAACAAACCCGGTATTTGGCAAGCCAAACAACTCAACATAGAACGCGAAGTCCGGTAGCATGCTGCCTAGATCACTAGTAAAGGAAGAGACTGTTGGGATGACGCTCGCACAGAAAACCTCGAAATGCTTAGCCGTTTTTTTTGCTAGCCTCCTTGTCTCTAGGGTCATTGCTGCACCCCTGAATTGGCAAATAGATAAGACCTTTGCCTCAGGTGATGTCGTACTGGGATCCTTCACTTATGACGCTGACATAAACTCTTTTTCTGATATTGATGTTACATACACTGAGTCAGGTGTGACGCACCGGCTTTCCGTCTGTAGCAGGTCGTGCTCTGCTCGTCGGCTGCTTTTCGCGTCGGAATTGGCAGAGGGGGCCCCAGCAATAGACTTCATTCTCCAGAGTGGAGAGTTAACCAATGCGGGAGGAACCAAAGATTCGTCTTCCGGCGCCTATAGTGGTCGATGCTCCGCTCAAACTTGTGAGAATCTTTCAATAAGCAAAGCAGAAAACTTTGATCAGCCGTTTTCAGTCATTGCGTCGGGTGGAGCTGGATCGGAAGGGCCAAAGACTCCACCCTACAGCGGTACATCCTACATAGATTCAGGCTGGATCGATCAGGATGACGTGAACAGATTTAAAAACCTTTCTCGAGTGGCTGATCAACAAACGACAATGTTTGATCGTCGAACAAATGATTGGATTACAGTTTCGGCACTGAGTTACGAGGCATCTTTCCATGGTACTCCTCACAAAGTTTACTTTCGGCTGAATCCAGAGTTTTCGGGTGCTCAAACCGATCAGCTCGCCCTGATTTGGGCTGAAATTCTAGGAAAAACTCCCATAGCCTTGATTGAGGGCCTGGGCGATTTTCATCTGCAGCCCGGCGAGGGAGCCGCGGGTGGAAACGCTTTCACCGACCCAACGCACGTACTCATACACGCTGAATCCGGCCAAGGCTACATAAACGGCGGGTACGCTGAGGATATTATTATTCATGAGCTAGGACACGCGAACTTTCAAGCACTCCAGGACGATGCCGATTGGATTGAGGCGCAGCAAGCTGATGCATGCTTTATCTCCACCTACGCCGCCGATAACCCAACCAGAGAAGATTTGGCTGAGTCGTTAGCCCCGTACCTGATGATTAAATACCGACCGACGCGCGTCTCACCCACCGACAGAGCACTAATTGAAAACTGTATACCTCATCGAATGGAGGTTTTCGACAGGTGGTTCCTCTCTATGGACACCTCTTTTGCCGACTGGGACCTGCCACCTGCACAGGAATTATTTAACCGCTTATTTGCAGGTATAGCTTCTGTACGCGGTAGCTCCAGCGGAACGCTGACTGCGGAGCGCCCCGCAACTGCACTTACTCTCCGAAGTCCGAAATTGCATATGAGCTGTGAAACACATCTTGCACCCAATTTTGTGTCCGTTTTGGCTACGAACAACGAGCAAGTCCCAGCGCAAGACTTTAGCGAGCAGAAGTGATGTCCCTGTATTTACCAACCCGCTACTTAGGAGTGCCCGAAGGAAGTTGAAAAGTGTACTGATGCAAGGTTATTTACCCCGAACAGATTGAACAGCCTCAGTTAGCACTTTAAATCTTCCACTGATCCCCTCTCCACCGGTTTCCGGCGCGTCGTCGAGAATTCCGTTCCACTCTACGACAAAAAAAAGGCTGTTGGTGGGATCGAGATCATTCCACTGGCCAGCGGTTCCCAGAACAAAACCATAATTTAAATCGGGATTCGGCCAGGTTTGCAAAGCCAAGGCTCCGGCGTCTTGCGCGCCGTCATAATTGTCAGGCTCGTTTTGGAGAACACCATCGGTTCCCCAATTGACATAAGCGCCGCCCACAGCATTACCTGTGTAATCACCGCTCCAAAATTGCACGCTCTCATCGCCCGTTCTGTCACTGCGCCAAAACCACTCTCTCTCCGTGTCGATATCGTCAGCTCCAA
>Ga0181590_10000907_pt1 | contig 24596 bp, 42 predicted proteins | sample 071ome_34_FD_132446 | JGI IMG/M metagenome (GOLD analysis project Ga0181590, IMG submission 132446) | Coastal salt marsh microbial communities from the Groves Creek Marsh, Skidaway Island, Georgia - 071411BT metaG (megahit assembly) | ecosystem: Environmental > Aquatic > Marine > Intertidal...
AAACGTCTTTGAGTCCTCTTTCTTGCTTACTGCATACCTTGAGTACTGTTTTCATTTGTGAATTTAAGATCCATCAGACCACCTCTTCCACTACACCAAAGAGTTCAGCAACTATCAGTAACACTCCTGCTACCACAACTAAGTTGGTACACAAGGCTACTCCTGCTGCTATTCTGACTGCACTCTTAACTAACGACACCTTAAAGTGTCCTTCCATCTCTATACCTTTCATACATCTATCCTCTCGATATCACTTTCTACACATTCACTTCCGTATTGCACTTCATGGACTGTCAGTGAGTCATCAGTCTCATTACAAAGTCTGTGCCACTCATGCTCTCTGATTGTCACTGTATCATTCTCTTCTACTATCATTCGAGATAAAGTCTGATCACTATGTAATGTCTCAAGAACTGCTGTGCCTTGTAGAATAGTCCATACTTCGGAGCGTTTAGAGTGTCTTTGCATCGAAAGGCGGCGGCGCGGCGAGACAGTGAGAATTTTTGTATTGATGTGAGCGTCTTGGTGGATAAAGTCAGAGACTACTCTATACTCTCCCCAAGACCTCTTCACTGTTTTGTTCATTGATTACTTTCCAATTATACTGAGCTTCTCCTTCAGCTTTTCCTTAAACATATAATCACTCTTATACATCTCTTTCAATCTATCCATAATACCAAGCTCATCAAATGCTTCTGTGACACCAATCCTCGATTCATCAGAAGTCTTATTGACCTGTGGTTTCTTAACCTCTCCTTCTACAAACCTAGTCAGAAAGTTTGGTAGGTGACTGACTTCAACAGGAGTACACTCTTCAACAATCTGATCAGCTACAGCTGGAAACGTCGATGCATAACAAATAGACATATACGTTCCGTTCATCGACTTGAAGTCTTGATTACAGAAGACATCAACACCTCCTGCTGCCTTGAGTGCATCATAGACCTTATCCTTTACCTCATCCTTTGTTCCTTGAAGAAGAGGTTTGAAATGCGACGTTCTTGTCTCATAACAAAATGCAGAGATCCAAACACTCTCGAAGTCTCTGTATGTGATATACTTGTCAAACTCTTTGTACTGAGGTCTGAAAGAATGAATCGATTCCCATGTATGATCTGTATGATCATAGTCTGGCATGTACGGTGCTAACGTGAACGAGTTAGTTGTGTCTTCCATTGCATTTGTAATCGTACTCGATCCATGCTTATGAAGTGCCATCAATATAACTTTCTTGTCAGAATCAAAATACTGATCAAGTAAACCATCATGTATTTTACGATAAGTACCTGCCATTATATTACTCCATCTCCTGTTCCTTTGAGGATAAAGTTATTGACACTAATCAATGCCTGACCTCGTGTCGTGTTGTATTGTTTCAGCTTATAGATAACTGATGTGTTAGGGACTCTCGACTCCTCAATGAACTTGATACACTGTATCTTGAACTGAGTGTCGCTCATTGTCTTATCTTCATAAAGTTCAAAGAGCTTCTCGAGGTGAGCATTATTCAGTTTCGCATTCTTCATCATTAATTCCTTTCTCAAGCATTTCTTTAGATTCGAAGATATCTTTCTTCAGGAGCTCAAAGTAAATCTCCTTCATCAGCTCTTGATCATTATCAACAGCTTTGAGATACCCTTCAATCGTTGTAACTATTCCAGCAAGCTGACATCGAGCGTCAACCAGCTTGAAGAAAAACTTATTGTAATCACTTACTCTATTCACCATTCCATCCCCAATCTTTGAAGTTCTTTGCTTTCTCGTTGTCCAAATAACCTCGCATGTAGGCTTTGTAGACGTTTGATTCTTTCTGATCCTCTGGAATCTCTACACGCTCTGAAAAGCCTGTTGCTCCTCTGTAGTAGTGTGGAGTCTCTAAACGACCGTAATAACTATCAGCACCACCTCTATCATAAGGACCACCATGTCGTTCGTAGTCAGGGTGCTTTGGATCAGCTTCTTCTAAGTACCAAATCATATTCTTTTCTCCTCAAAAAATGTACCTTTATCTCCACATATCACCTCGCTTGGACCGTTTATTTTTACGGAGCGACCGTATGTATTCTTTCTTCCCTCCTTTACCGTTAGAACTGGTTCGTTCGTCCCGTTCTTTTTGTTTGCGCGAATCTTGTGTTGGTTCACGTGTATGTACTTCTTGGCCATACTCTTCCCAAAATTTTTGATCAAATAGTTTTTTATTCATCGTCGAACTCTTCTTCTACTACCTCTTTTAGTTGAGTTAATTCTTCCTTAGTTAAATTGAGACCTTGGTCAATGACAGCATCTAGACTAGCCAGACCAAGATGTTCCATCATATCCAGATAATTTCTTACATGCTTGTGAAACGGGTTAGGTCGTCTAAAAAGACCTCTACGGTGAACGGCATCACGATCATGTATCCAATCTAATAACATTTCTTCGTTCGAACTGTAATCGAGACGTTGTCTCCAATCATTTACAGTCTTCCATTTAATCTTAGAAGCTGCTAAAGCTCTTTTAACATCAACGTTCATTAGTTTTCCTCGAGCTGGAAACCTACTTTAGCGTTATTATTCGCTACTGTTTCTACTTTGTCCCACCCCAAGAGCACACGAGCCTCATCACGTACTTCTGCTGTAACTGCGTGGCCAAATTTTTCTGGATTTAGAAGAGACTTCAAAAAATCTCGAACATCTTTTGACATGTATACACCTATATAAAATCAATTTTATTTTCATACTCTAGGAGCAATCGCAAATACAGACTTTCTTCCCTACCAAAAGCCTCGATCTCCCATGGAGAATCATAATAATCATCAAGTTCATCAGCTTTTTGCGACCACACCTTGCCGTGCCACTTGTTACAGCGGGACATCATACGAAGCTCACCTAATGCGAACTGCTTAAGGTGAACCATTTCATGAGCCAGAGTCTGGAATATTGATATACCTTCGTCTTGTACAGAACATAAGATAATATCAAACACTCGAGGTTTTTTAGCACTTAACGGTACTTCACATGAGCCTTTCTCTGCGCTCTTTCTAATATATAAATTTATAGTTATTCTATTCTGAAGCTTCTTATCAATACCAAGCTTGTCAGCGTAGAAATGAGCTGCACAAGACAGCTTCTTACGTAATTCTTTATTTACACGGTTTGTAAAGTTTATTTTCATATGTATTTCTCTATTCTTATATTATTGTAGTAGGTATAAATCATAAGATCAACTTTAAATACCGTTAAATATCAATGGGTTACAATTATTTTAAAAAAACCAACAAAATCAACGAATTAAGAATCCTTTAAAATCAATGTTTTATCTTTATTACAACAACATATCTAAAAATCTTGTGTTAACACAAGAGAAACACAGTGAACGTGGGTTTGAACTCTTAGAAGCTAACCACACCCTGGAATCTTTAGTTGCACGTTCAGAGACATACATCAGAACATATAAGTGCGAGATTATCAATGAATGTGAAGAACATGTTGATAAAAGATACGTAGTAAAGATTAAGAAGAAAAACAGAAAAAAACGGAAGCTCACTGAAGAAGTTAGACGGAAAATATCTAAGGGTGTTTCCGGTGATAAGAACGGTAGATATGGAGTATTGGATTCTCAAACTGTACGTCGCGCAAAATCAGAAAAACTCAAATTTTATTACAAGTACCATGTACATGGTAAAAAGAACTACAAAGATTCAGAAGAAACAAGAAAACAAAAATCTATAAACAATAACAACAGAGGCGGGTGGTTTTGGATTCATAATCGTACAACAGGTGAAGAGAAAAGATGTTATGGTGAGATACCAGAAGGGTTTAGAAGAGGAAGACTCTTTAACCCATTTTAGTAACCATACCGGTTCTTAAACTCACCCCTTGCTTCCATAAACTTTGATATCCATTCATCCCGCTTCTGTGTGAATATCTGAGGCTCCTCATTGTCAACTGAAATCAATATGACCAAGTCTGTTATTGGTTTCTCTGTTAGCTCTTCAAACATTACTGCATAGGCTGCTGTCTGCATAAAATAGTTATCAATCCACTCTAGCTTCTTAGGCTTGCGTGATGTCTTAAAGTCTATAATAGATAGCTTACCATTCCATTCTGCTATACAATCAACGGTGCCAGCTACTTTGAGGTAGTGTGAGTAGAGTGGACACTCTTGCATCACGACATTGTTGATACTCGAGTCGATGATAGGTTTTATACTGTTGAACGAATCAACATTAACCGGCATCTGTCCTTTTGTGTAATCTTCTACATTGTTAATGTAGTCTTCACATAACTTATGAACAGCTGTACCTCTAACTGATGCTTGCGTAGTTATCTTGGTAGCCTGTTCTTTACCTACTCTCTTCCTCCATTGGATTATCTTTTCTTTCGCAAAGATACCAGCAACAGTAGTAACGGAAGGGTACTTCTTACCATCTGGTGTAAGATAGTACCGCTTTCCGTTTTCTGTTACTCTTGTGAGTTTAGGTATGTTATATGGATTGTAGTGGGTGAACTTCATTATATCTTTCTTTAGCTATGATGTAATCTTTCACAAGGCTTGACCTTACAATATCTTCGAAGTCAAATTCAACATTGTCAAAGTAGTACATGTCGTTAATAATTGACATAAACTCTTTGATTCCCGACTTTTCATGAGGTTTGTTAAGATCTGTTTGTCTGAAGTCACCGCAGAACATTATTCTTGTGTTTACTCCAACCCTTGTAATTATACTGTCAAGTTCATGAAACGTCATGTTTTGACACTCATCAACTATTACAATAGCGTCGTCTAAAGTTGTTCCTCTTATATATGATGTTGAAATGAATTCAATGATTCCTTTGCCTTTGAGGACATCATATGCATCTCCTCTATTAGCTATCTCGGAACATATAGTTTTGTATGGTTGTTCGTATACTGCTGTCTTTTCTGATTCTTTACCTGGGAGGAAACCCATGTCTCTTGTTGGAACTACAGATCTGACAATTACCACTTTCTCTTTTCTGTCTCTCTTACTCATCACATCCTCGAGAGCAAGATATAACGAAAGGAAAGTTTTACCTGTACCGGCAACACCATGTAGGAGTATATTGTTACCGTTGTCATAAGATGCAAACACTTTATGCTGGTTTGCAGTCATTGGTTTTATGTCATGCAATTCTAACAATTGTTTTTTAGCCTGGTTTCTCCTTTTTCTCTTTCTATTATATTTAAATATATCTTTTTCATTTTTGGCATTATAATAATCTTCAAGATATTCGACAGCAAGATTACTCATTTTTGTCTCCTATGGACTACCAGTTTGCGCCCTCCACTTCTTAATGATATCCCTATTCTTAGATTGCTTAATTGACTTAGAACCATACCTGTCAGCAAGATTGCTATTAGGGTGGGCTTCAGCTATACGAGCGAGATTTTCATTCCAGCCATCATCGTTTTTTGGACCACTGGAATATTTTGAAGCGACCAATGCAGGTGCCTCCATAATCAGTGTTTCAATGTGAGGATTGGCTTCTAGGAAGGCAGATCTTTCTGAAATGGAACAAAGTTCGTCCCATACTTCATCAGTGTCTTTGTTATGAAATGTGTAGGTTGGCATAATTCTCCTTATACACCACTACTATTTAGGTAATCCATCAGTTCATCAATAAACATTCCACGAATATTTGGTGTTGTAAATCTGTGTATTTGTAAGTTTTCAACTCGTGGCAGTAAAAGCCTATACTGAGCTACATGATTCTTTTTTGCAAACCAATCAAGGTACTTGGCTCTCCTAAGACCATCTTGCAATGACGTTTTTGTCTCAGGTCCATAAGCATTTGTGCCTTCATACATATTGCTCGTACCAAGCTCGTTCAAGATTATAAAGTCAAAGCCAAGACAGATAATCTCTCTGTGACCATGGCGGAGAGCTTCGATCATAGCATTCATTCCAGCATTCGATCTCAATCTTGTAAAAGGATTAAACTCAGGATGCTCCCATTGCTCTTCAAACTCAGGGTGAATAAATTTTTCCGATGGAAAGTCACTGGCTTCAATCTCTTCGGTTATCTTGTCATCTATAGCAACAAGATAGTCAGGCTCAAAGTCTCTGTAAAGAGCGTTACAGCCATAGATCTTACCATAAGGCTTCAATTGCTCGAGATCAAAACCTTCACGTGACTTTCCATTTCCAATTACAAATGCTCTGCTCATGACCAGCCTTTCGTTTCTTCTGGGAAAGCCTCCGTAACAAGTTTCTTAGTAACAGACTTGAATGGTAGCTTCTTGGACTTGGCAGCCAATAGAAGTTTAGCATCAAGAGGATCGACAGCTTCAAGGAATTCAATAAACATCGTCTCACGTCTAAGAGGTTTCATTGCATTACCTTGGGGCGTGTTGACAAAGTACTGAAGACGACGTGCATCAGCTTTCAACACGTGTTGAAGGTCTGCCTCCTTTGGTGAAGGGTTGTATGGGGGATTACCTTCTGGAAGCAGCCATTGCCATGCTTTGTCGTATGCAAGCTCTATGACAATCTTGAGTGCTTGGGATTCTTTCGAATATTGTTGCAGTAACAAAACTTTTTTTGCTTTAGCTTTTTCTTTGTCTACTGCTTCTAACATTTCGTATACACTCATGTTAAAACTCATTTATGTTCTCCATTAAGTTGTTCAACTTATTTTGTACGAAGTAGTTAAATAACTTACTTCTATCATTTATATCATAATCAGCAAACGTGCGTTCAATTTTATTTCGTAGTTCATTTGGAATCATTCTAAGATCAACAAGCTGTCTGTTTCTCAACCAGTTACGCTTGTGTTCGTCTTTTCTGAAGAGATCACTTTCTTCAACATGATCAATATCTACACTTGCAAGCTCTGATATCATATTCCTACGAATAGGCTTCTGACGCCCACCGTTAACAAACACACCGTCAGCTGACATTATATTGGGTATACCGTCACTACGATCACCTTTAATTATGTGTTCTCTTAAATACAGCTTTGGATTTTCATGTCGTACGAACTTCTTGAGTACAGGGCTATACTGTTCAACATTGTCATACGCGTGAAGCTGAACAAAATCTTTGTCGCTAGAAAGAATTAATATCTTTTCATCGCGTTCATAACCAACAATGGTACCAATAATGTCATCAGCTTCAGCACCTTCAATTATTATTGTACGATAGGGAAATACATCAATAAGCTCTTGTCTCACTTTATCGAGGACAGTAAACATTGTGTTCCAGTCAACACCAGAGGCCTGTCTATCTTTCTTACGACCAGCTTTGTAGTACGGGAAGACTTCTTTGCGCCAGTATCGTTTACTGTCACAGCATATAACGAGCTCGCCATATTTTTCGTGGAACTTTGTACGGTAGTACCTCAGTGCATTGAGGATCATGTGACGTAACATTCCCTCTTCAAGAGGGATGTTTGTGTGATTACCAACTTGCATCATGAAATTGCCAATCACTATTTGATTGAAATCAACGAGTATCATAATATTCTCCAAATGTTATTTCACCTATCAGTATACGTGAAACACATCACAATATCAACTGTCTGGCCAGTCCTCCAGTAGTCGTTGGAGATTGGGTTTTATTTGTTGTAGGGGATGGTTAAGTCCTGCTGACTGAAGAAGACACGACCGTAGAGCTTCCATGGCAAAGCTAAAATGTTCTACAAACTCATAATTGTCTACGTCAAATCCTTGCAATTCAAGATATGATATAAGCTCGTGCTGACATATGAGTGCAACGTCATCTATCTGTGAATATCTAATCGCTTTGTTTTGTTGATGAGCTTCAAGATTTTTCTTCCTTAGCTCTTCAATATCTGACGTTGTAGCGTTTTCTGGAAACTTATATATGTTTGACATAAAGTTATTTATGTCAGGCTTAACACTTCTCATTTTCACCTACCATACCTATGTCATTGTAATATGTATTTTTGTGTCTTTTCATAAGACCAACTTTCTTACCCTGGTGATAGTAAGCTGGAGCATAACAGCGATATGTTACAGGGTTGTTTCTTTCAGGGCCCCAGAACAAGTCTAACCACACACTGGTTCTTAAATATGTTTCCATATTGTTAATATATTTTTCCGCAGCTAGTTTCTTAGCAAGCGCTTTCTTATCTCCATGCTTGTACTGCTTATGAAATTCTTCTTTCTTCGCCTTCCACAATGTGATCCACTCTTTAACGTTTTTGTGTGACCAATTGTCATCATCAGGCAACGCCAGAACATCTGGGTGAACATTCTTGTAAGCAGGAGGATTATTTTTTGCGCGTTTCTCTCTAGCAGCTGCTAGACGTTCAGCTGCGGCCTGCTTCTGTTCTGGAGTGAGTGCTCTTTTTTTACGCTTTCTTTGCGAGGATGCCACGGATTAGATTCTCCCATTCTCTTACTCTCTGATCCCAGCTGTAGAACGAGTCAGCATATATCTTCTGAGCGTTCAACCTTGGAGCTACACTTTCTGGTCTAGATTGTATAATGTCAACAGTATGACTCAAAGCATTCGCAAAGACGTTTGCATGCTGTTGGACATCTTCATGCCATTGATATGTCAAACCAAAGTTAGCCGTTGTTTCAGGTAATGCAGCATACTCTGGACACACAATAGCACATCCAGCACTCATAGCTTCCATGGCAGCTATGCAAGACGTTTCCTGCCAGATAGAAGGGTAAGCAAATATGTGAGCTTCTTTTAATGCTTCACGTACAACATCGTTTGGTTGGTAACCATGATATGTCATATTAGGGTTTTGCTTAACTCTTTCAAACAATTCCAGGTAAGGTTCATCTCTTTGAGGCCAGCCATATGCAGCAAATGAAGAATACACATCGAGATGAAAGTTAGTGTGGTGGTTTTCAAGCCACTCAACTACAGGTACAAGTATCTCCAATCCCCTATGAGGTGTTGTGTGATATATCATACGAACAGTACCATCGTTAGGTTTGTTGACCCGTTCGAAAGGTTCTATAGCATTCTTGAATATCATTGATTCGGAATGTGGTACACCCATAGCCAAATGATATGCATTGAACTGCCAATGTGATACAAACACCAACTTAGCAAATCTCTTACGTGACTCTTCTTCACGCAAGTGTACTGCTTCGGGGTCATTGAATAGATCATGCAACCAAAGAATAGAGGGACGATGTGTGTCAACATCTCTTACTCTGGAACATATAATTTGAACTTCGTCTCTGATGTCGGCAGGCAACCTGTCATAGAGACCATACTTCATCATTTCAGTACCACCCATAGCATCTTTAGACAATTCGTCTACGGTAACGCCATCAGTGCTTTCTCCAAGACTGAAACCTACGTCATCTGCCTGAGGTTCAGAGTCTAAAACAGTAAGTTGTGTTGCCATTTGTCACCCATTTTATCTTCAAATAAAAGAAACAACTCTTGCTCCATGTCGCGTGCTTCAACTTCCCAAGGTACATCATAAAAGTTATCATCACCAACATCAATTATATCATCATGCCAAATATGACGATGAGATGGTTTATATCTTTCTTTCAGCTCACCTTTAACATATTGCTTTAGGTGTACCATCTCATGAGCTATTGTTTTTATCAACTCAATGCCACTCAAGTTTTTGTTTAGCTCTATTGTGAATTCTCTTGGATTTATGTTATTGTCTTCCCAGCTACAAAATCCATGTGCATGGCCAAGATCCTTCACAACGACAGAAAGCTCAAGAACTTCAACTGTACGACGATGGAGAAGAGTTGTTGCAAAAAAATGAAACGCATCGGAGATAAACTCTCTGTCGCATTTCTTCCTAATACCTGTTAGTTCAAAAAACATAAGATAATTATCTTATACTTTGATGTCTAAATCAACTATAAAAGTTGACGCTGTAACCAGCCTGTGTTAATTAACCTTTCAACAAACTGTGGTACTTCTGATTCTCTTAAAGTCAGCGATTGAACATTGGAACCATTAGTTTCAGTTACGGTGGTCACACCTCCTTGAAAACCTGTGTCAATCTTTATTGTTTTATTTGTTTCTGGATGGTAGTATTCAGTCATAAATCTCTCCAGTATGATGCTTCTACGTTTCTTGTCAAATCAGATTTTTTACTCTTGCCTTCATACTTACGATCGCCTTTCATATGATCCATATACTCACCAAGCACACTGTTGATAAAAACATGATCATAATTCTTACCCCAAGGGCTAAGATTGTTGTTAGTAATCTCATGAAAATCTTCAAATGATCTGCGCAACGAATCAAACACAAAGCTGTCGTGCCACTGAGATAACCGAAAGACATTGTCTGTAGTGTAAAGTTTTTTCCAACTTTCCATGAAGTTACTGTTGCATTCGTGGTTGACGTTATAGATGACAAAACCGCATTCACTATAATTGTTCTCTCTACCGAGATATGTCAGGTATGCCTCTGGCTTTACTAACGACTCAAGGAATTCATGAGTGACAGACGTATGTGTAAATGTATCTGCATCTAACCATATAACATAGTCAGCTAAAGACGTAGTACAAGCATTAATTATGCTAAATGTCTTATATGAAAATCGTACTGCACCAAGATGAAGCTCTTTTGGATTTTGCTGGTCCTTCCTATCTTTGTTACGATTTACAAACTTCATAAGCTCAGGTTCAAGATGCACTAAATTATATTTCTTGTAATGTAAACTGTCTGGAATAACAAGATTGTCTTCTGTGTATATTCTCAATTTCACATCTTCAGGCCACTTATGGATGTAACTTAGCAGCATCTTATGACCAATGTTGTCATAATACGATTGGTTCATTGATGTTACTACTTCAAATCTCATCACAATTTTCCTTGCTCACGCAGCTGAGCTCTAATTTTTGTAGCGCTGATGTTGTGAATATTATCACCGAGGTCATGTTCTGTGAACGTGTATCCAACACCGCGACCATAGCTAATGTCAACAATGTTAGGAACCTTCATTATAACATATTCTTCTTCATAAGTGAAACCAGCTTCTGCTAACCCAGCTTTGATATTCTCTACCACAGCATCATAATCAAAAGGATTGTCATTTTGGTTACCGGTCCGGCCTCCCCCAGCATCCTGTCCAACAACACCACCAACATCACGAATCATGATTGCTACTTGTCCAGTTTCCAGCAGTGCTTTCTTAAAAAGCGCTGTGTGTCCGTCATGCCAAGGTTGCCATCGTCCTAACATTTCAGTAGTTGGTTTCTGCCAATCAAACATTTATTTTCTCCTTGAGCTTGCTTGCAAAGTCCTTTATTTCTTCATCACTCAAATGTCTTGTAATTGTATACTCAACTTGTGATGGTTTTTGAAATACTTTATTAGTATCTTCAAACCTTCCCTCTGTTATTGTATCGACCCAAATAGTCATATCTGCGTCAAAAGCATCTCTGGTTTCCTGAGTTGGACACACAAAGTCACAAATAACAGTTCGGCCATGACCTTTCTCATAGTCAGCAATGCTTCTCATACGATTACTTTGACGTTGACGTCCTTCATCAGAGAAGTCCCAGTCGTTTGCCATTTTTCGTACGGCATCAGCATTATACCATGCACATTCGAGTTCTGGTTGCAATCTTTCAGCTAACCAAGTTTTACCTGATCCAGGTAGTCCCATAACTAGTATCTTCATTTTATTACTTGTACACCAGCTGACTGGTGCCAGTTCCTCCATATTGGTTTTACTTGTCTATCATATTTTTCTATCCACTCGTTGAGTGCTTTCCATTCACCATCCTTCCAAGTGGTGTATACTGATATCTGATGATTGTTATTTGCGTCCCAACCTGGAAAGTTGACGTCACGCCAATCACACAACTCATCAAATCTAATTATTGTACCTGGTACAATTCTTTCGTTCAACGTCTCCAAAGCATATATCGTAGCTGAATATATGTCAGGATCCATATTGATAAAAGAGATGTGGCCTTCATGTTTATCAAGCCACTTACCTAACGTATCTTGAAAAAGACCTTTAGTTAATGTTACGTTCTCTCTTACTTTAGGTAATCCAGAGTTACCATCCATGTCCACATCAGATATTTGAAAGCGAGACATATCAACGGTTTTACCTCCTGTTTCCCATATTTCATTTACACCTTCAAAAGTATCAAAACCATAAAAATGATATTTTGGATACTTCGAAGCCATGTAGTTTATACTTCGGCCAAACCAAACACCCAACTCTATGAAATACCCATAAGCATTGCATATGGGCAAGCAGAAATCGAACTCCTTTTCCTTACTATCTACAGGATAAAATCCATCACTTATCACATATATGTCACGAAACTCTTCAATATTCATAGTTGCTCTTTTATATGATACCAGGCTTCACCTGATCTAATTTCTTGATGAGACCATTGGGCCCATGAAAGATTATACAACCACTGCTCGCGATCACTTGAACGAACGAGATTGTTTATTTGCGAGAGTTTATTGTTACCGAGCGAGTAGGCAAAGTTACCTGGATCCATTGCTATGGTCGGTATGCCTCTAATCACAGAATCAATACCGAAACCAGAACTATAAGTTACTGTTGCGTAAGCGTTGTCAATCATAGTGAAAAGATTTTCTCTTGTTCCCCTGACCAACGAAACACCTTCAATACGAGTAATGTTTAGAATGTTTTCTTTGTCGAACTCTCTATCAAGCTGCGGTGTCCGAACAATAATTGGCCTGCTTGTGTATGATCGCAACGTTTGTACCGTCTCAGCTGCCCATTTTGATATATCAATCCCTCTCAACGAAGCGTCACCAGGCAATTGAAGTGCAACAACAATATAGTTTCCTTCTTGAGGATCTCTCCAAGGTTTAAGTTCAACACCCAACTGATGTTTAATCTTGTTGCATCTATCAGCGGAATAATTTTTATTTTGCCTGAAAAATCTGCCCGTATCAGCAAGGAAACCATTTACACCAATACGGTACCAACTGTCTTGAAGAATGTCAGTAACTGGACCTCTACCTATAAGCGGTGTCTCAATTACAACAAATGGTTTGCCTGATGAGACTATGGTATTTTTACATTTGTGCCAATTTGCTGGTCTATCTTTCCAAGAACCAAATATAACAGCAACATCAGTACCTGTCATATCACTACCGTACGTTACAAACGCATCACCGTTACACTCGGTGATTCCCCAGTGCATATTAAACAACAGCTTTCTGAATCTATCATCATTAGCACTGTCGAGAAAGATTCCTACTCTACTCATATTACTGTCCTATGATATCGTATTCGCCAAAAGATTCTTCAGGTATATAATTTTGCTCATCCATACCAAAGGCTTTTGCTTCTTCGTACATACTGTACCACACATCAACCACATCCTTACGTTTATGTTCTTCTTGAGGACCAACATACCATTCTGGCCTCCATGGTTGGGTTGCCATATTGGTATAGTGAAGCTGCCATATATCTTCAAGGTCTAGATATTCACCGTCCAAGCAATTCCATTTAGGATCAAGATCTTTCACTAGCGTGCTACCACTGAACTTGTTTATCATTCTATGATGAGATTCAGGAATCATTTTCATTCTTCGTGAGGGCATCGAATAATGTTCAAAAGCAGCGCAATCAAAAACCATGACACAGAATTCATGACCTCCGAAACGATTTCCTCTCCTTGCAGCTACAGGTTTACCTTCCATATCGATATTGATAAGCTCATTCATATCTTTAAAGTTTATCATATCACAGTCTGTATAGATTGCTCTACCTTGGAAGCCACACACTTCAGGTATTATCCATCTAAATCCTGAAAAAGGTGTAGACCAGTTTGGTGTCTCCCAACCACCCCACGAAGACGTTTCATCACGTGTTTGTTTCATCCATGTAATGTCTACAGGTACCGATGCGTTCTTTCGAATCGAGTATTCGTAAACCATTTCAGCTTTCGCATCTTCACCGTTCGAAGAAGTGCCTATGAAAATTTTTATTGGATCGCTCATCTAACTTTCATCCTGAAGACAATAGACTTTCTATAAATGTAAGGTACATTCTTTGGTGCAATACCTCTGTGCAAGAGACCACCATCAAAATAAACTAGTCTACCAGGAACAAATTCAATTTCGTTTATAACTTCTTTGGTTTCAGGGTCTAGTATTTGAAAAGGTCCACCATACTTCTTTGGCCACTTATGGTTTACAAAATACATTAACGTCCTGTCACCACTGTTGAACCTGCCATCTACATGAGGTGTACCATCTTGACCCATAGGCTGGACGTTTATGGAAATACCTTCAAGAGACACATTTACACCCGTGTCACCTTCGTCGTTCTTCAATATAGCATTAATCGAATGATTATACATTCCCATAATTTCTCTAGGACACTTATTGACAACATCATTTTCACCCTGTCGTGCAAATAAGTTAGCACCTATTAACCTATGAGAGCCTCGCGTTTTGTAAGGATATGTATATCGATTTGCAATATTAGACAATACTAAAGGAAGATGATCTGTCATTTCATCAACTTCTAAAATAAATTTTTCATCAAAGTGATCATCATATACCTGTACTTCACTGGCTACTTTATTATAGATATCACCATCAAATTCAAACTTTTTCATGCTATGCTCCGTATCCAAAGGTCTCAAAATCGTTTATGTAACGATTATATATTCTTTGTTTTTGTTCTTCAGTTAGTTCTACTGTATCGATAGATTTATTATATACGTTGAGCGGTTTGTAATCAACGCCAATATACTCTGTTATTGACAACCACTTTTGTTGTAACTCTTCTAGCTTTACTATTTCAGCAGGGTAGTAGATAAACGAGCTTTGTGATGCAAAGTGTTCATCTGCATCGTTGTCTTGAAACATTTCGATCATATCTATAATATTGTCGACAGGTGTTGGTTTAAGCTCTATGTTGTTGTCTGTATAGAAAGGAGGTACGTTGTGTCTTATATTTGTTGTGCCTGCAAACAAATCATTATAGAAACTCTTAAATCTATCATAAGGGTTACGAACAACAGAAAAATGGAACCACGATTCCAACTTTTCCTTTACATATTCTATGTCAGGATAAATCGAACCCCCTTTTTCATTTCCTTTATGTATCCATTGTTTGTTACCTTGAAACTCGTGGCCATGCTCATACATGTATAGCGCATTCTTAACACTGGTCGAGGCATTCTTAGGTATACCATGATATACAACTTGAAGGTTATTGTATATACAAGGCGTCTGTCTGTTATATTTCATCACAATAATGACCCTCTTTATATAACGTATCTATAATCAAACTATCAGGTACCCAAGGACTGTCGTTTTCTATAATCAACTTTCCATTTTTCTGTTTGTAGAATTCTTTGTGGAACGTTGCTAAGTCCCTATAATATTGTACAGTCCTCATCTCCCTGTGGTCATCTACTGTCTTATTATCTGGATACACATGCACTGGCTGTACATCACTTTCCACAACATTCATACCCGCATGTCTAAGATAAGTTCCATAAACAAACTCGGGTTGGAACTTCCAACCAGCTACATCACGATTAAAAAGTGAAAAGGGAATCCATCTGTGAAAATGAAAGTACCATGTCATAACAGCATAAGATCCAAATGCAAAACCATCCCATATGTTTATAGGACTCGACTTACCACCCATCTTTCGGGTTACCACAATATCGTTGGGATTTTGCATTAAATGCAGGTAATCTTTCAGTTTACCTTCATATTCGAAGTCGTATCTAAGACGAACAACAACATCATAAAATTCTGAGTTTGAATGGACTGGCTCGAACGCCATCGCTGTCATGTACTGAATGCGACCAAGCATGAATATAGGGTGGTTTTGTTTTGATCTTAGAAGTAAATTTTCAAAATGCCACAAGTCAGGCCTGTCATTACAGAAGTAATTGACTTGCCTCAATCCGTTGAAGTTTTTAGCTTTTATAATCTTATCTACATCATACTGTGGTGTTTTTGTCCAAGTCGAATGATAGGTATCATAATCAAGACCATCGAGGAATTGGTCTTGATGTTGATTTATAACAGAATCATAAGATCTGGGCTCACCACTATATACAACTGCAATTTTCATATTTTCTTTTGCTCGATAACTCTAATTAATTCATTGTCAATGTTGTCTACAACGTAATCTTTGATATGTGGAAGAATGTCTAATCTGTCATTCATGTACAAATTTAATTCATTAATTTTTTTAGATTTACTATATTTTTCACTGTGCTGAACTTTTTCAGGTACAATAATATTTTCATTTTTAAATGTTAAATTATTTTTTTCTGCTACATTATGAAGTATACGGTTACAGGACTCTTCTTCAAGAGGTCAGCAAACCAGACAACGTCGCAAGACGAATTCTCAATCCACTCTCTGTAAAAGGAGTTCCATTTGTCAATCATTTTGATTACACTGACGTGTCTTCCTTTGTAATTGAACGATAACCCAGCTGATTCATGGCCGTTAACACTCCACCACTTCCACATATCAGCATTGAACCTTAGACACGAGTTCATCCATTTTACTGGATGTCTTGCTATCAAGAGGCAGAAGTTTTTTCCTTCCATGTATTCGGGATGATACGTTTGATGTTTCCACCCTATTCTGTCGTGACTTCCTTCAACATAATCACATTGTTCAAAATTGTCCACAATCAATTGTTGAAGGAAGTTTGATCCAGATCGATGAGCGCAATATACAGTAAATTTATTCAAAACTAAACGCTACCTCCTCATAAAGGTCCGGATGATTCTTTTTCAAATCACTTTTGTAAAAATCAAATGTGCCTTTTTGTTTGTCTTTTAATGAATTAGTTTCAATAGGATTGGATCTGTTGTACCATTCAGTTTGATTTACTTGTAAACCAATAAAATCTCTGTCAAACTTCATAGGTAACGCAGCTATTTCTTCGAGAAACCAACCTAATGTACGCTCTGCTTTCAATGTATCTCTGTGATATTCGAAATACGAGGGAAGCCAATTTGAAAACTGATAATACTCAAGCATAATTGGGTAAGAACTTGCAGCAAAACCATCATAAATCATTCTTGTATTCTTCCATATGTCCCAAGGAGCGCTACCACCAATATCTTCAGACACAAGCAATTTTGTTTCATCAAGCATAGGGACAATGTTTCTAAGATATTTGGTGTCATACCTGGACCTCACAACAAAATCATATTCGTCGTGGGCAACAGCAATAAAACTAAATTTGGCCATTGTCTCTATTCTGGAAAGATTCCACACTGGTACAGGCGCCCAGTTTTTTATATGAAACTGATTATAAAAACCTCTTTTTATAACTTGCTTTTCAAACTCACTGTTTATTGCAAGATCTTGATTGGTTATGGTATTCAGATAAACAAGATTAGTTTTTTCTCTCAATAGTTCAACGTTGTCTCTGTCTTCATAATCCCATACAGTTGCATAAACATCAACATTACAATCTGGAAATGCTGTTTCTAACGTGTCAATACAATGCTTCATAGCACGCATCTGACCTGATAAACACAACGCTATTTTCATTCTAATATAAATCCTACTGTTTCTCGTCTACTAGGTATGCAAAGTCTTGTCCACGTTCTATCGTCCCATGGTAGTTTACATTGTTTTGTATCGAGAGATTTAATATAATTATTCTTTGTAGTGTGAATCCAGTTGCAATAACCAGGTACAACCTCATACCCTTGCTTTTCCAGTTCCGCAGTTATTATATATTTGTTTATTCTCACTTTATCAACATATAGTTGAACGTCATCCCAGTTATCAATAACAGTTTCCATCCACTTTATTGTTGGACCTGTAATCTCATACATGCTTTTCACTTTAGAAAGTAAATTGAGCGTTACTTCATTGGCAACACCATAACCAAATCTAAGACCAGCTGCTCCAACTGCTTTAGAAAATGTTCTTGTTACAATTATATTTTGATATTCAGTATACTTTTCTATCCACGATGGTGTTGCAGAAAATTCCTGATACGCCTCATCAATAAGAACTATACAACCACATGACCGTGCTTTCTTTATCAGCCTTTCGATGTCACCAGTAGAAAATATATCGCCTATTGGACTACATGGATTGCTAAAAACTACAAGTGATGTGTTATCATCAATCAGATCAACCATCTGATCAACATCCACTCTTTTATTACTATAACCTGCTGCTCTCACTTCTGCATTCATAACTGATGCATAAACTTTATACATGGGAAAGCAGGGATCTGTTGTAACAACGTTCGTGCCTTCAAGCACAAAACATTCAAACACATTTTTTATTATTTGATCGGATCCGTGACCTACTGTCAAATGATTAGTTGGAACACCAGTAAATTTACTCAACACATTCAATGCATGATCAACGTCGGGATAGTACCTTATATCAGTGTCGCACAACGAATCGATAAATTTTTTATACATTGATTCACTAAACGAGGAGTCTCGTTCAGCTGATGCTAATCTTATAGAACCAGGAGCAGGGTAGGATCCTCTCATCCTTTCTACGTCATTTAGATGCTTCCGAAACTTCATTATGTACTTCCAGTAGTTGGAGCAAAGGCGCTAGCTCTTTGTAGGAGCACCTTTCACAGTGGGACGTTGGACAATTTGTCTCGCATGATTGTCGTATAGCTGTATATCTTTGTGACGACCTTATGTCATCTATGTTTTGCTCAAAAAGATTACCGAAACCCTTCTCGGCTGTGTTAAGTGCACACATAAGAACTCTGCCATCCACAGTCGTGTATAAACCTTCTTGAGGCCAGAAACATTTGTCAAAATTCCATTCTGACTTTCCTTTTATGTTATTCTTCCAATTTGTTTTCAAGTAATCAATCTGCTCCTGTGAATAACCTCCAGGCATTGATTTGTCCGGAGACCAATCTTGAGCAATATTAAGTCTCAACTCTTCAAGCTCATAAGGAATAACGATCTCATCATAAATTGTTTGAATATCTTGAACATTATCAGGGTTCACAACATAGTTGCACGTAACTCTACAGCCATGTCGATCTCTGTTCTTAAACTCATCTAAGAACTTTATTAACTTTGGCCACTTAGCAGGTGAGCGATCTCTTTCATAGCTTTCTTTGTAACCATCAATGCTGAAATAAACAAGATCAATATACTTGAACGCCTCTTCTATCCTATCTGTGAACTTATACTGACAGTTAGTTGCAACAATCAAAAATGCATCAGGAAAATACTCTTTGAATATTTTACAAACTTCGTGAAACTGAGGGTGGAGAAAAGGTTCTCCCATGCCCATCAACTTTGCCTCTTTAATTGGATGATGCTTTATATTTTCAAGCAGTGTTCTCCATTTTTCCAGTGGCATGTGTTCGAGCTCACCTATGACTTCTTTTCTGTTACAGAAACTACAATCCAAATTACAATAGTTGGTAGTCTCCATATAAGCATATGTTATTGGTTTAAGCATCGAACGGAGTCTCCACTCTTATGGCACCATGCAACGCATTTCTCATTGTAGTGTTTTTGACATCGCCTCTGCAATGAAATCCACTCGTATCTGCAATAACAAGAGAGTTAGCTTTTGCTGTTATAGGTTCTAATTTAAGATTCATTTGTTGTAAGTCTTCAGGCAACGCTCTGAAGGATCCTTCACCATGGCCTTTGTTTCTTTTTCTATCCCATGTATCTTCTGCAACAGCAATTGACTCTCTATAAAAAAAGTCAAGCTGTTCTTCGGTCATTTGTGTACTACCCTTGGCATACATAAATGGACCGTCATCTTCTGAAACATCCTCTGGAAAATACCAGAATTTCATACACGGGTAAAATACATCACTGTGGCAAACTTTTTGTATGTCACCATCGTTAGGTTTGTTTTCTAACCTCTGTATATATGTAGTCAAAAGAAAATGATCCCAAGCAGCTATGTCTTGTGTAGATCGATGTACAGCTTTGACGCAATGGGGAAATAGTTTGTTTCTGTATACAACATCCCACAATGCAGGATGCGAAGTTTCAGACACAACATCTCTTATTCGGTTATTTGGTTGTATATTCTCATACTTTGGAAACGACAATATTTCTTCTTTCAACTGGCTTGAAATTTTATCATCAAAATAGTTTTCAAAAACTTTCACACCTCGATGATCAATATCCACATCACCCTTGTTTCTAAGATCATGAGCATGTCTTGCAAATACCATTCTAAAAATATGTAGACCTTTTTCCATCATGTCTACTCTGGCAAACAGAGGATCTACAACTTTAGTAAGAAAGAACTTGTGACCTGTAAAAACTACTGGTTCTGGAGTTTCATTGAAGATAATTTCATAGGCCTCTCTTGACTTCTGCCAGAAATTTTCTTTTGTCAGGAAATACTCAATTTCATTCAGCTGATCACATTTGCTTCCTGATATGAGATTTCTACTAAAAAGATAATTGGCCAAATATGTTTTCACATTTTACCCCAAAAGTCATTATCGTCTCTAGGAACATTTATAGCTGTAGCGGATGGATAAGGATTTGTCTTGCTTGTGTCGTTTATCAATATCCTTGGGGCGTGTGGTATGTCAAACATTATTCTGTAGTTCTTAAATCCACATCTGTCAAGTGCTTCGCATGTTTGTGATTCATACTTTGATGGACGTGACGTTGTGAATATTAATGTCGCGCCTTCTTCTTGTTTCTTCAACAAGTAGTTAACTGAATTAGGTATTGGTTTACCAGGGTTACTGTAATCGTTATTAAACAGTTTTGACTGATTATACAGAACTGTTCCATCTATATCACAAAAGATGGTTGGTCTTTGCTTATTGTATTCTACAAACTCTTTATATGTACCAAGATCAATATAATGATCAACGTTGTTAATAGTAAATATAAAACTAGAAAGCATATGCTTAATGATATGTGAAACGAATATTTCTGTCTCTGGTTGCGAAGCAAACAAAATGTCAAATGAATCACAGTAATCTCTTGCAGAATTGAAACCGTAACCTCCAACACAGAGATAATTACTGACTACAGACTTTTCAACAATGTTTGTCAACAGCTCCTGTTCGTTGGTGACAGCAAAACTTTTTGCAGCTACATTTGCCACACTAAGATTTTTCCTCAGGTCGACGACACAAACATGATTATCATTCCTCAATTCGTGACTAAAAAAGCTATCACAATCTTGAATAAAGATTGGCTGATCACCTAATGACTTTGCTACCTCATAGACAGTTTCAGCAGGACCACTAGTAGGTTGATCAAGTACATGGATAAAAACATTTGGGTCAGATCCATAGACTTTTTCTATTGCTATCTTTGCATCGTACATTTTTTCATGTTCTTTAAGAATAACAAAATGAATATCTGTTTTACCAATATAAGGCTGGGCTGCTTTTTCAAAAAGACAGTAACCGTCAGCAACAGTCAACAAATATTTTGGTCTTGTTCCAGGAAATCTGGAACTTTTACCAGCACAAGGTATGATTACGGCCATACTCTATCTAACTCCTTCGTTAGAAACTTTAACGTTTTTTTATCTTTAGTATATGGTAGTATACGTGATAACATCAACAAGTACAAGTAATTATTTTTCATAAACGGATACTTTGACTTGAGATGTTCACCAATCTTTAAACACGATATCTTGTAATTAATTTTGTTTTCTTTGTTTCTTAAAAACCAAAAGCCATCTAAATCTTGTCTTAGTTTTGATCCATCAAAATGTATACTGTTCAAGTTAGTTGGATTAGCATCTATAAGATAAAACTTTCCATCGGCAAATAACATATTATCAAAAGTAAAGTCACCGTGGATTGTACTTCTTGGCATTTTATATTTCAAGTTATTTGCTATAGGTTGTATGTTTATGTATTCACCTATTGCTATTGCTTTGTCATCGAGCTCTTTTTCAAAGCTGTAATCAATCGAGCTATCGAGACACCAGTCAAAATATTTTTCGATAAATGATATCAAGAGGTCTATTCTCTCATTATCACCTCTTTCCAAATACGATGCGATATCTTCACCGTTAACATATTCCATCACAATCGTGTCATCTGTCATCTCGTATACTTGAGGTGTAGGAAATGGTATCCTTTCAAGAATATCTACGCTTTCTCTCGCTTTACTATAACCTGTCTTAACGACTGTATTGTTATCGTAAAGCGAAACGGATGCACCGCTATGACCTTTCAGCTCTTTGATTAATTGCATGATCTACAGTTTGTTTCAACAATTCAACATCTACTTCCATGTGTGCGTTTTTTTGCTTTGGTCTTTCTGGTGGTATTTCTCTTGTTTCAGCTTCTATCGTATACCAATCAAGATTGCATATGTCAGCTATGTTGTTCCATCCACACTCTTCTGTTACTTCAAAACTATGATTAAAATCTACAACAGCACTTCCAGGTTTCATTGCATGCGTGTGTGTTAATCCAGCACCAGTTGGACTCACAACAACATCTGCTGTAGCAAATAACTTAATTTTTTCCTTCAAAGGCATATTCGACATGCTGTTTGTTTTATGTGTGTTGAATGGAACAAAATCATAGTCTCTGACAAGCATATCAATTACAGCAGCTTCATTCTTGACATTTCTTGCAATAGCATCGTTACGAGATAGGTATATTCTCTTAAACTCAGCTTTCTCATCGACAATTAAATTATCACGTAGGAATTCGACAGCCCACGTAGCTGCTTTACCTCTATAAGAAACAGCTGGATATGTTGCAGCATGGAGCTTCTTACATTTAACGACCGCAGGTGTGTCTACAACAAACAATCTTTCTTTTATGTCAGGGAAGTAGTCCAGTGAATCTAACTGAAACTGAAGTAGAGTGTTAGTTACGATAGGAATATCTGGTATCTCACGAAATGCTTTAATTAAAGGAAGGTCTTCAAAAAACCAATGCCAATACTGACCTATGTTAAACCAGGTAAACGCTTCATCAAGATTGTAATTGTAAAAGAAGTCATTGTCTATGTCAATGTTGAACGAACCTCTAGCTTCAGACCAGAAGGGACTCTTAATCCTAAAGTTATTTGCATCTTTGGTGAACCGTTCATGAAAAAACTGATCATCTTTCACAACGCCAGCAAGTCCGTACTCCCAGCTTCCACTTGTAAGAATACAATCGTCAAAGGTTACTATCTCACAGGATGGGGCTGTGTATGAAAAGTTTCTACCGCTGATCGAATAATTTCTTTGGCTTTCTGGCTCTACTACAACGCCTCTTGGCGTCTTAGTTTCCGTTACTATCATAATCTTGTTTCATATGTTTTATGTGTGCAGAATGTATTTTACATCCTATAAACTCATTGTAATATTCATTGCTTAGCAAAACATTGTAATCAAATTGAAGCTTTGCTTCGATATAAGCACATTCCCCTTTTGAACGACAGAGGTATATTATTTCACGTTTGAAGTTTTCGTGACCTGTCTCTTCAACAAGATTCTTCACTTCCTCACTGGATCCATAATATTGTTTCCAATCAGACTCTACAATTTTATTTCTTTTATTCTTTCTTCCTTTAAGAGGTGGCAATCTTTTTTTGTTCCAAAAAAACTTTTTGCCAATGTACATCTTATTGTTAGAAAGATTAGTTATCCTGTAAACAAAACCGTAATAGTCTTTTATGTCTTCTGATGTAAACGTGAGACCTTGATATGTCCAATCAGTCATTTGTTCCAAAACTTAAATCATCATTAGCATCATCAAAATCATCATTGTGATCAGAACAGAAAGGACAATAAAGTGGCTGATCCATAATGTTGTCTTCGTCGAACGTAATCATGTATTCAACACCACATTTCTCACATTCATACTCTTTTGTTATTTTACTTGACATACATTTACCCCTGCTTTACTCAAAAAATCGAGGCCTTCCTCAGACCTATACTCATTTATATAAAATACTTTTTTAATACCTGCCTGATATATTAGTTTTGCGCATCCTAAACACGGGCAGTATGTAACAAACAACCAAGCGTCCTTGCTTGATTCTGTTGACTGACACAATTTCATAAGTGCATTAGCTTCTGCGTGCAATACTTCTGGTTTCGTGTCATAGTATATATTAGTACCCGTATCTACAATGTTTTCACAATCATTGGTCCAACCAGCTGGTGTACCGTTATAACCAATTGAAAGTATACGATTATCTTTTACAATAACACATCCAACTTTTAATTTTTTAGCTGTCGAAAGCTGAGCTGTTTCTTCAGCAATCTTTAAATAATAATTTATCCACTTTTCCTTCATGCCCAGACTTCGGCCCAGTCACCGCTTAATGCACCTCGAGCATAATCCGTTGCTCTGTTCTCAAAGAAGTTTGTATGTGTAGGAGCATTGATCATCTCCTCTACCCATAACAACGGATTTCTTTTAACTTTGAAAATACCTTTCATTCCTAAACTTATCAAACGTCTGTCAGCAATGTAGCGAATGTACTTTTTAACTTCTTCTGGTTCTAATCCTTCCATGGGACCAATATCAAATGCAAGATCAATAAATTTATCTTCTAGCTCCACCATCTTCTCAGCTATCGTATATATTTGTGCTTTCAAGTCGTCGTTCCAAATATCTATGTTTTCTTTAATATATTCGCGAAACAGTTTAATCATGTTTTCAGCATGCTGTGTCTCGTCAACGATAGACCATGTAACAATCTGTCCCATGCCTTTCATCTTACCGTGA
>Ga0181590_10000908_pt1 | contig 24595 bp, 21 predicted proteins | sample 071ome_34_FD_132446 | JGI IMG/M metagenome (GOLD analysis project Ga0181590, IMG submission 132446) | Coastal salt marsh microbial communities from the Groves Creek Marsh, Skidaway Island, Georgia - 071411BT metaG (megahit assembly) | ecosystem: Environmental > Aquatic > Marine > Intertidal...
CGGCAAGTTCACCGGTTATGGCCTCACCGGTATATTGCTGCCACCAGCTTTCGGTCTGCCGGTCATACATCACCAGATCAGATTTACGCAGATTGCCGGTGGTACCGAAATCAAGCACCTTACCGCCAAGCCTGCGATCAAAGACAATCGCGGCATTGCAGAGCGGACAATATGTTGCCGCAACCGGAACGCCGCCAAGTGTGTCATTCGCAATTTCATGCCAGATCAGATATCGCAATGGCCAGGCCCGTGCCTCGCCGTTCAGGCTCAGGCTGATGACAGGTTCTTCCGGGTCAAGAGACATCTCTTCTGTGACGGGAATAAAGGCAGGTGTGTCGATCGCCGGAATGCCGTCCCTGCCCGGGCCGCCGGAAATAATTTCATCAAGAGGGGTGGTGCATCTGGTGAAATCTGTCTGCGGCCATTCAAGAAGCGAGATGCGCCGGCTTTCCCCGCAGTCGACAAGTGTTGTTTCAGCAGCCATTGCCCTGTCCGCACCTGCCGCCAACATCCCTCCGGATATTGATGCGAGCAGAATCCCGGAGAAAAACAGACCTTGCCTTGCATAACCCAAGATGAGAGGTGAGATGCGTTTCATTATCCTGATCATCAGACAAGATTAGATATGATCCGATATGGCCGCAATCTTAGTAGAGTAATGTAATATTTAATGGTCCTGAACGGGATCGGGCAGGTCTATTTTTGCCGGCGGTGACGTCTGGCACTGGATGAGGCGGTGCCGAGATGTTTTTCCCCCCGGGTCTCAGCAAGGGTGATCTGGCGTTGCCTTTCCCTGAAACGCTGACGCTGGTCATCGCTGAAACTGGAGGCGCAATGGGGGCAGGATACGCCTTTTTCAAACCTTGGATCCGCGCGGTCGGCGGCGGAGACTGGTTCCTTGCAGGCATGGCAGAGTTCATATTAGCCCTGAACCAGTTTATGCCCGAGCCCCACCCGTTCATCAAACACAAAGCACTCCCCTTCCCAGAGGCTTTCTTCCTGTGGGATGGTTTCAAGATATTTCAGGATCCCGCCCCTGAGATGATAGACTTCGTCAATGCCCAGCTGTTTCATATATGCCGACGCCTTCTCGCATCGGATCCCGCCGGTGCAATACATGGCGACAGCCTTAGGGGCATCGGTGTCCGCCGCCAGATCATCAGCCCATGCCGGGAATTCGCGGAATGTTTCGGTGCCGGGATCAACAGCTCTTGCGAAACGTCCGATCCGGGTTTCATACGTATTCCGGGTATCGATAACCATGACATCCTGCCGGCGGATAAGCGCATTCCAGTCTTCCGGGTCAACATAGGTGCCGACATCACTTCGCGGATCAATGCCCGGTTTGCCCATGGTAACTATTTCAGACTTGAGCCGGACTTTCATACGCAGAAACCCCGGTGAACGTGAAGTGGAATATTTAACCTCAAGGCCGCTGATCTCAGGCCAGGATTCAAGGTGGCGGATAATCGCCGCAATCCCGTCCGAAGGACCTGCAATGGTGCCGTTGAGACCTTCATGGGCGAGCAGCAATGTTCCGCGTATGTCCATCTCTTCACACAACGAAAGCAAGGGCAGGCGTTTTGCCTCCGGATCAGCGATATGGGTGAACTGATAGAGTGCGGCCACCCGGTAAGGCTCCTGCTCTCCCGCGCCGGTTTCTTTCGTGATCTGCTTCCCGTTTTCAGGCGGGCACACCATTTCCCCCTCCGGTGCTGTTCTTTTCTTGCCTGTCTGGCCCGGAATACGGGCAGGTGGCGATATCCCCCTTCTAGCCTTACTCCGGCATTTCAGGCAAGTCTCATCATGCTTGTCGCGCTCGCGTAAATTAATAGAAAATTAATTTTTTTATTTATTTTCGGTACGTTAAGTAAATTTTAACTACTCCTTCGTATACTCCTCACACGAATCAACCAATCGGTTTGACCGTTCAGCGAGTGCCCGTAGCAACTTTATGTGCCTTGCCGGTTAATCCATCTGGTGACAGGGCCTGACCACCCGCATTGGTCACAGTAGTTTAGGTGGTTACGGAAGGAGGTACCATGAGAAATCCGCAACATAGCCGCTGGTTTATCACCTGCGGCTGTCTTTTTATTGCAATGATATTGCCGCCGTCCACTGGCCGCGTCTTTGGCCAGACGACAGCGACAGAGACAACCGAAGGACCGGCATCGGAGAGTGAAATCCTTGCCGGGACAAATGCGACGGCGGATCGTGCGGTGGCGGCGGTGGTCAGCCACCCCAATGTTGCCGCCGCGCGGGCGAATATCTGCAGTGCCGCCAGCAATTTTGACCTGGCTGAGAGCAGGCAGTATCCGCAGGTTTCCGTTGACTTGCAGGGGGGCTCAACTCTTTCCAGCAATATCAAGCGCCGCGAAACACTCAGTCGGCGTTTCGACGACGACGCCATCGATGCGGTGGTGCGGGTAAATCAGGTGCTTTTCGATTGGGGGGTCATTGATGCCGATAAGCAGATCGCGCTGAATGACGCCGCCGCCCAGCGGCTCAGCATGCAGATCCAGATAGATCGCGTAGCCGCAGATATCGTTGATCTGGCGATGCGCATTGCCGAAAACCATGATCTTGCCGTGCTCTATGAGGGTTATGCGAAGGACCTTGCGCCCATAGGTGCCCAGGTGGAGGCGGGGGTCAATGCCGGTGTCATGCGCATCGGTGATCTCAGGGCATATAAGGTGATCGAGCTTGATGCCCAGATACAGCTGACTTTGGCCAACCGGCAGATTGATCTTAATGAAGCGGAGCTCTCGAACAGGTTTGCCCTTGATGCGGACACCGCCGTTGCCCTGCTTGGCCGCTTCCGTCTGGCCCGGCCCGAAACCCCGCCCAGCATCTCAAGTGAAACGATACGGGAGATACGGCGTCTGGATTTCGAAATTCAGAGCAATACCACCCAGATCGGCAAACTCGAGGCGGAAAAGAAACCTCAGTTTACAGGCCAGTTCAACACGACTTTCTTTGATATCGACGGGTTTTCCAGGGAATACGAGATGGTCGGCCAGGTCAGGTTTTCCATGCCGCTCTATGACGGGGGCAGTAACGAAGCCCGTCAGGCTGAGGCAACCTGGCAGGGGCGCAGCCTCAACAATGAGCGGGATGACCTTATCCGGCAGCATCGCAACCAGGTTGAGAATGTGATTGAAACCCTCCGGCAGTCCCGGGAAAGATATGCCGCAAATTCGGAAAAAATGACGGAGCTTGAGGATAGGCTCGAGGAAGCGGAGGCCCGCCAGGGCCAGACAGAAAGCGATCCTCTGTCGGTCACGCGGCTCATGGAACAGATCGCGGAACTGGAGGCAGAGCAGATCAGCCTGTCGTATCAGATCGAGGGCGCTCTCTTGCGTGGGGTATTTTTTGCTGACCGGCTGGGTGACGTGCTCAACCTGCCCTATGGAGGGCCGGAATGCTGAATCCTTCTGCCACAGTTTCAAAAGATCAGCCGTCGTCTAAATCCAAAGACGGCACCACCGGTGACAAGAGCGCAATAAAGGCTCCGGCCGGCCGCAAAGGGCATTGGTTCTGGCAGTATGTACTGCAAAACCGGCGGACATATTATCAGGTGATTATCGCCTCGGTGATGATCAATCTCTTTGCCCTGGCGTCATCGCTCTACATCATGACGGTCTATGACCGGGTGATACCGAATAACGCCACGGAATCGCTTTTTGCCCTTACCCTGATTGTCATCATCATCATGGGGTTTGATTTTACGCTGAAAATTATCCGCGGCAGTTTTGTCGATCATGCCGGCACGGAGATCGACAAGCAGGTTTCCTCTGATCTCTTTGACAAGATCTCCCGCCATGATATCAGCATGTCGAGGCAGGCAACCGGGGCGCTGGCCAATACCGTGCGTGATTTCGAAATCCTCAAAGAGGTGATCGGTTCTGCCAGTTTCGCGGTATTTGCTGATCTGCCTTTTGTTATTCTCTTCCTCTTTGTTCTCTATGCGATTGGCGGGCCGGTGGCGGCGGTGCCGGCGCTGGTGGTGCCGGTGGTCATTCTTTTCGGCCTGCTGTTGCAGCCGATCATGCGGAAGATCAGTGATGTCAGCGCCACCCAGGGGCAGTCCAAACAGGCGGTGATGGTTGAACTTCTCAGCAATCTGCACACCGTCAAATCTGTCCGTGGGATCACCATTCTGCGCAACAGATGGTTTCAGGGGGTGATCAATCAGGGTTCTGCCCAGCGGCGGAGCCGATTCACCTCCCAGCTGGCCACCTATTTCACCCAGCTTGGCCAGCAGGCCTCCCAGGTTGGCATTATTGTCTATGGGGTCTTTCTGATCGCCAGCGGTAATCTGACCATGGGGCAGCTGATTGCCTGCGTGATTCTTTCCGGGCGGACGCTGGCACCACTTGGCCAGATCACCTCTCTTCTCGGCCGTCTTAATCAGGCGATCGTTGCCTATAGCGGGCTTTCGAAAGTGATGAATATAACCACCGAAGAAGAAGAACGCACAGGTCATGTGCGGCGGGAAAAACTGAATGGCGGCATTTCCCTTAAGAATGTCAGCCTGACCTATGAAGGTCAGAATGAACCGTCACTGAACGGCTGCAGCTTTACGGTGAAACCCGGGGAAAAGGTTGCCATTCTGGGACGTATTGGTTCAGGCAAATCATCACTGCTCAGCCTCATGGCCGGGATAAACAGCGCTTCCGCCGGTGCGGTATTGCTGGATGATGCGGATATCCGGAACCTGCATCCCGAAGACGTTCGGAAAAATGTCAGTGTTGTCCTGCAGAACCCAATCCTTTTTTCAGGCACGGTGCGTGAAAATCTGCTTATGGGGGCGCCGGATGCCAGCGATGAAGAGCTGGTCGCGGCGGCGGAACTGGCAGGGGCCGGACAGTTCATCGGGATGCTGCCGAACGGGTTTGATTTTATCCTCTCGGAACGCGGGCAGGAGCTGTCAGCCGGCATGCGCCAGTCGCTGGCCATTGCCCGGGCGATGATCGGCAACCCGAATATCATCCTCATGGATGAGCCGACGTCGTCGATGGACGCCACCACCGAAAACCAGCTTGTTCAGAATCTCAACGAAGCGTTGCGCGGCAAGACCGCCATTTTTGTGACCCATCGCGGCCCTCTTGTCAGTATTGCCGACCGGATCCTGATTGTCGATTCCGGGCGGATAGTCATGGATGGCCCACGCGATGAGGTGCTGGAAAAATTGAAAGGAGGGAATTGATGAGTTCAGATTCCAATTTTTCCCGTTCATTCCTTGCCAGACTGTTTGGCCGGCGTTCCGAAGCCGCGGTTGAAGAAGAAACCCGTGAAGACGGGATCACGGTCGAAAGGGTTGAAGCCGAAACCGTTGACCCGAAGGCCCCCTTACCCCGGGCAGAGACGGAGGCTGAAGACACATCCGACGGCCCGCCCCCTTCGCCCGGCGGCAGGATTGCAGGTTGGTTTGGTCGCCGCAAACGCGCCATTGTAAACTTCTTCATCCCGCAGCCGGTGCTTGTGCCGGCCCAGTTGGTGACGCCGGAGATCAGCCTTGAGGTGGGGCGGAAAACCCCGCTCAAAGGGCAGATGATCTATATCATCATTGCCGTATTCTTTGCCTCCGCAGTCGCCTGGGCTGTGCTCTCGGAAATTGATGAGGTTGTCCGCGCTGATGGTGAAGTTGTGCCGAGTGAGAATGTGCAAATCATCCAGTCGCGTCTGCCGGGTTCTGTTGTGGCCATCAGGGTCAAACTGGGGGACCGGGTTTCAAAGGGAGACGTCATCTTTGAGGTTGAGGACGAAGATGTCCGGGCGAATTTTGATGATAACGAAATTCAGCGGCTGACGGCGCGGGCGACCATCCACCGGCTTGAGGCGGAAAGCAAGGGGGAAGACAGCATTGATTTCCCCCCGGAATTGGTGACAGAAGCCCCGGAAGTGACCGCTCAGGAGCGCGCGGTTTTCCTCAGCCGCCGAAAAGCCCTCGACAGCGAGAAGAAGGTGATTGAGCAGGAAATAGAAAGCCTGCGTCAGGGCATCGCCGAACAGATTGCTGAAGGCGAAGTGGCAGGAATGCAGATTGCCACGATCAGGGAAGAGCTCAGCGTCGTGAAACCTCTTGTCGATAAGGGGTATGAACCAAAGCTCAGTCTTCTCAATGTTCAGGCAAGACTGGATGAAGCGGTGGGACGGGAGCGTCTGGCCGGACTGGCCGCCCAGCGGATGGCAGCTGATCTGAAAAGCCATCAGCGTCGCCTGCAAGCCATTGATGACAGTTTCCGCGCCGATGCTGAAACCCGGCTGGTTGAAGCGCGCACTCAGGCGGCCCAGGCGGAAGCCAGGCTTGAGGCGCTGAAGGGCAAGGTTGCCTATGCTGCGGTCCGGGCACCTGCAGATGGTGTGATATCGGTTGTTCACGTTAATACCATCGGTGCGGTGGTCGATGGAGGCGCGATCCTGGCTGAACTTGTACCGGATGAGAATGAAGTCACGGTTCGGGCCAGGGTAAATACCGATGATGTCTCCAAGATCAGGATCGGCCAGAAGGTGCGTATATCGCTCACGTCCTATGATCCTTCAAGGTTTGGAACACTCGAAGGTCGGGTGCAGAAAATCGCCAGCAACAGCACCCAGGAAGAAAACCAGCTGCCATATTTTGTTACCATGGTGAAAATACCGGATACAACCTTTCCGCAATCCGGGGTTACGCCGGATGTCGTGCCCGGCATGACGGTTATTGTTGATCTCCTGGGGGACAAGAGGACTATCATGGAATATATCCTCTCCCCTATCAAAAGGGCGCAGACAATAGCTTTCCGGGAGAAATAACGTCTCTGACCCATCTTTGAGCCCAATCCTGAAGGCGCCGCGGCATCTGTGTAAATGCGGAACTGTCGGGATTGGGCTTGCCTTTCTCGTGCCTGCGCATCAACCTGAAGGATGTGACGGCCCCAAGATTTCCCGGGGCCTGATATGCCACGGCAGATATGGAGGGTGCGATGGCAACACACGGATATTCATCGGGGCGGCTTAACCTGCCGTTTGTCGGGCTCTGCAGTTTCGGGAAATACCCCATCCAGACAGACTGGGATGCGATTGATGCGGATGTGGCGATCCTTGGGGCTCCGTTTGATTTCGGCACCCAGTACAGGCCGGGTGCACGCTTTGGCCCGAGGGCAATCCGTGAAGCCTCAACATTGTTTTCCTTTGGCCATGCCGGTGCCTATGACCACGAAGACGATATCACGTATCTTGCCGCGGAAACCACCCGGATCGTGGATATCGGTGATGCCGATATCATCCATACCGATACAAAGCAGAGCCATGCCAATATTGAGGCAGGTGTTCGTGCCATCCTGAAGGCAGGGGCGTTGCCGGTGGTGCTTGGCGGTGACCATTCGGTGAATATTCCGGCAATCAACGCCTTCAGCGATGAAGAGCCGTTTCATCTTGTTCAGATTGACGCCCATCTTGATTTTGTCGACGAACGCCACGGTGTGACCGCCGGGCACGGGAACCCGATGCGAAGGGCGGCTGAAAAGCCCTATGTCACCGGGCTCAGCCAGATCGGGATCAGGAATGTTTCGTCAACGGCACGCGAAGGCTATGAAGATGCCCGCGGATTTGGCAGTGATATTCTTTCCGTCCGGCAGTTCCGGTCACTCGGCGTTGGCGCAGTGCTGGAGCGCATTCCTGCCGCCAGCAGGTATTATGTCACGATTGATATCGATGGATTTGATCCGTCCATCGCCCCCGGTACAGGCACGCCCAGTCATGGCGGCTTTCTATATTATGAAATCCTTGAATTGCTGGACGGGCTGGCGCGGAGAGGTAATATCATCGGGCTTGACCTCGTTGAAGTGGCCCCGGATTACGACCCGACAGGATCAACCTCAACTCTGGCGGCACAGCTTCTGCTGAACACTATCGGCCGAATTCTCCATCATCGATAGTATGGATGCGCAAAGCGGGGTGGTGCAAATCTGACAGTGAGGTGAAACCTGTGCCGGCCCACTGAAGGGTGGATCATTTATCCTAAAAATAACGTGGTTTCGGCCAATTTTGTCGGATTTTGCCAATAAAACCTTGCATAGCAGGGCAATGTTCGTTTTAGTAAGTCAAAATAAATTAAATTGGGGATGGGAATGGTACAGGGAACACCCTTTGTTCGTTACCAGAATGTTCAGAAGAGTTACGATGGTGAGATCCTCGTCGTAAAAAATCTCAATCTTGATATTGAAAAGGGTGAGTTTGTCACGATGCTCGGGCCGTCGGGTTCCGGCAAGACAACCTGCCTGATGATGCTGGCCGGATTTGAAACCGCCACCCATGGCGAAATCATGATCAACGGCAACCCGATCAATAATATCCCGCCTCATAAGCGCGGCATCGGGATGGTGTTTCAGAATTACGCGCTCTTCCCGCATATGACCGTGAATGAGAATCTCGCTTTCCCGCTCAGCGTACGTAAGTTCGGCAAGGCGGAAACCGAAGAAAAGGTTCGCAAAGCTCTTGATATGGTGCAGATGGGTGCCTTCGGCGACCGTCGGCCGGGCCAGCTTTCAGGTGGCCAGCAACAGCGTATTGCCCTTGCCCGCGCCCTGGTGTTTGAGCCTGAGCTTGTGCTGATGGATGAGCCGCTGGGCGCGCTGGACAAACAGTTGCGTGAACACATGCAATATGAAATCAAGCATATTCACGAAAATCTGGAAGTCACGGTTGTCTATGTGACGCATGACCAGTCCGAAGCGTTGACCATGTCCAACCGTATCGCGGTTTTTGACGATGGCGTGATCCAGCAGCTTGCCGACCCGGTTACGCTTTATGAGCGTCCTGAAAATGCTTTTGTTGCCCAGTTCATTGGTGAGAATAACAAGCTTAACGGCACCGTCGCCGGCATCACCAAGGGCGTGGCGCAGGTCGATCTGGGAGAGCACGGAAAGATCAAGGCAACAGCAGTGAACGTTGCCAAAGGGGACAGGACAACTCTCTCCATCCGGCCGGAACGGATCAGTTTCAGCAAGAAAAAGTCGGCCAGCAAAGTCACAATGCCGGCAAAAATTGAAGAATTGATCTATCTCGGGGATCATATCCGTTGCCGGATGACAGTGGCGGGGAACAGTGAGTTTGTTGTCAAAGTGCCTAACGCAAGCCTGAGTGGTGATATCAAGCCGGGCACATCCGGATATGTGGGCTGGGAAACCGAAGATTGCCGGGCCCTGGACTTCACAGGATAAGGCTGAGCGTATGTCTGGAGCAGAACAAACAGGTCCATTGCTGACCCAGGATGGCGTCCCTCTCAAGGTAAGCCTGAGGCGGTCGCAGCAACGCGTCAAGATGCGGGCATTCCTTCTCGTCGTGCCGCTTCTTGCCTTTATCATGATTTCCTTCATCGTGCCGATTGCAAGCCTGTTTACCAGGTCAGTGGATGACGTGCTGGTCAATGAGGTTCTGCCCCTTACCTTTGAAGAGTTCAGGAACTGGGATGGGCAGTCGGTGCCGGATGAGGCGCTGTATGCAGCGATGTTCACGGATTTGAAAAACGCCGACAAGATTGAGGTCGGACGTGTTTCAACCCGCATGAATTATGAAAAATCCGGCTGGAAAAGTCTGCTCAAGAAAACCAGCCGGAAAATGAAAAGCATCAAGGAACCCCCTTACAAGGAGAAGATGATCAAGATCCACAAGAGATGGGGGGATATTGAATTCTGGCAATCGCTTAGCGCGATGAAGGACCCGTATACCCTCGGGTATTATCTGAACGCCGTCGATTTGAAATACGGGTATGGAAAAACCATCGAGCAGCAGCCGGAAAACAGACAAGTTTACAATCTTCTCTGGAAACGGACGCTTCTGGTCTCACTTCTGGTCACGATATTCTGTCTTGTGCTTGGTTATCCGGTGGCGCATCTCCTTGCGACACTGCCGATCACCAAATCCAATCTGCTGATGATCTGCGTTCTGATACCATTCTGGACATCACTTCTTGTGCGGATTGTCTCCTGGATGGTGATGCTGCAACAGGAAGGGGTTGTGAACGATTCATTGGTTGCCCTGGGCCTGCCCGAAGAAATGCGCCTGCCCATGATGTATAATTTCACCGGCACATTGATTGTGATGACCCAGATCCTTCTTCCCTTCATGATTCTTCCTATCTTCAGTGTCATGAAGACCATTCCGCCAAGCTACATGCGGGCGGCGCAGAATCTGGGGGCAACTCCATCCCTTGCCTTTATCCGGGTTTACCTGCCGCAGACGCTTCCTGGTGTTGGCGCGGGCTCGATTCTCGTCTTTATCGTTGCGATTGGTTATTACATCACACCAGAGCTTGTGGGCGGCAAGGACGGGCGGCTGATCGGCAACTTTATCGCCTTTCACATGCAAAATACGCTAAACTGGGGGCTTGCGGCGGCTATGGGGGTCATTCTTCTGATCGGGATCCTCATACTCTACTGGCTCTATGACAAGATTGTCGGCATCGACAACATGAAAATGGGGTAAAGGTCATGGCTCTTCCCATATACGCCACGACAGGCCAGAAAATCTGGCATTACACGTATCTTACGATTTGTGGTCTGGTGCTGTTCTTTCTCATCGCTCCGTTGATCGTGGTCATACCGCTTTCCTTCACCGAAGGCGTGTTCCTCAGCTTTACGCCGGAAATGCTGGCGCTTGACCCTGATGCGTTTTCGCTCAAATGGTATAAGAACATGCTCGGATTCTGTGATGATCCGAGCATCAAGACAATGTGTTCTGACAAATGGAAAACAGGGGCCATCAATTCGGCCATTATCGCCGTGGCCGCGACCGCGCTTTCAACCGGTCTGGGCACAATGGCGGCCATCGGGCTTTCGCATCCGTTGATGCCGTTCCGTAAAATTCTTATGGCCACGCTGATCTCGCCTCTGATTGTCCCGCTGATCATCACTGCATCCGGGATGTTCCTTTTCTACGCCAAGGTGAACCTGATCGGCACATACACGGGGCTTATCCTGGCTCATGCGGCACTGGGCACACCTTTTGTGGTCATCACCGTCACTGCTACATTGACAGGATTTGACCATAACATGACCAAGGCGGCCCAGAATCTTGGTGCAAATACCCTTGTCACCTTCTTCCGTGTGCAGATGCCGCTCATCCTTCCTGGTGTTATTTCGGGCGCGCTCTTTGCCTTCATCACCTCTTTTGATGAAGTGGTGGTGGTGCTGTTCATGGGCGGTCCTGAAACCGTGACCCTGCCGCGGCAGATGTGGTCCGGGATTCGTCAGGAAATCAGCCCGACCATCCTTGCGGCGGCAACCTGTCTTGTGATGATATCCATCCTTCTGCTCACCACACTTGAGCTACTTCGTCGCAGAAGCGACAGGCTGCGTGGCATCACACGCTGATTTGTGCCATAATCTCTGGAGAAGGAGATTATGTTGGTTACCGGGTATAACAAGCAGCTCTCAGACAGCCTGGATGCGCTACGACGTGAAAACAGATATCGCTATTTCGTTGAGATAGAGCGTATCGCCGGACGTCACCCTGTGGCCTGCTGGCACGCACCGGACGGCCCGCGTGATGTGATCATGTGGTGTTCCAACGATTATCTCGGCATGGGGCATAACCCGGTGGTGACCGAAGCCATGGCGCAAGCGGTGCTGTCGCAAGGTGCTGGTGCCGGTGGCACGCGGAATATCTCAGGGACAACACAGCCTCTTGTTGAACTCGAAGGTGAACTTGCCGATCTGCATGGCAAGGAACGGGCATTGCTCTTCACTTCTGGTTACGTGGCTAACGAAGCCAGCATATCGACCCTTGTCAGACTGTTGGGAAATTGCAAGGTTTTTTCGGATGAAATGAACCACGCCTCGATTATCAGCGGGATCCGCAACAGCCGGGCTGATAAGGTGATTTTCCGGCATAACGATATTGCCCATCTCGAAGAATTGCTTCAGGCTGAACCGCTTGAGCGCCCCAAGCTGATCGTGTTCGAGTCCGTTTATTCCATGGATGGCGATACCGGGCGTATTGCCGAAATCGCGGCCCTGGCCAAACGTTATAACGCAATGACGTATCTTGATGAAGTGCACGCGGTGGGTATGTACGGCCATCAGGGAGGTGGCGTTGCGGAACGGGACGGTGTTGCCGGCGACATCGACATCATTCAGGGAACGCTCGGCAAGGCCTTTGGTGTCATGGGGGGGTATATCGCTTCATCGGATGTGATTTGCGACGCTATACGTTCCCACGGATCAGGGTTTATTTTCACCACTGCTCTTCCTCCCGGTATTGCCGCAGGTGCATTGGCATCTATTCGCTACCTCCGCGAAAACCCGAGCGAACGTGAGCTTCAGAAAGAACGTGTTGCCCTCTTGAAGGCGCTTCTTGAGAAGAAAGGATTTGACGTCCTGCCGGGCAATACACATATCGTGCCGGTAATGATCAATGATCCGGCCTTGTGTCTTGCGATATCGGCGCGGCTTCTGGAAAAGCACGGGATGTATATACAGCCGATCAATTACCCCACTGTTGCCAAAGGCACCGAACGTTTGCGGATTACCCGGGGCCCGCTCCACAGCGAAGAGATGATCTATCAGCTAGTCTATGCCTTGCAGGAAAGCTTCCACGCCTGCCAAAACGGATGCGGCAAAAGCATCGCCTGAAATTTCAATTTTACTGACGCCCCGTTTATTCCGGCATAGGTCCGGCAACAAGCATGGGATCAAGCCGCTTGCTGAAAAGATTGATGCGCCAGTCAAGATGCGCACCGGTTGATCTCCCGCTGGAGCCAACTGTTCCGATTATTTCACCCTGCCTGACGGTCGCGCCAAGGGGCACGTCAATCGTGTCGAGATGCAGAAAGGTTGATGAAAGCCCGTGACCATGATCAAGGATGATGGTCCAGCCGGTGAAATAGAGATCATCAGCCATCCGGATCACACCATCCGCAGGGGCCTTTACCGGCGTGCCTTTGCTGGCGGCAATATCAATGCCGTAATGCGGAGCTCTGGGTTCACCATTCAGGATGCGGCGTGAGCCATAAACGCCTGTGATAATCCCATGTACGGGCCAGATAAAAGGTGTTGAAAAGGCAGAGATCGGGGTTGCGTGGGCTCGCGCCACCTTGACCACCTCCCTGTCCCGGGCAATCCGCGCCATCACATCTTCAGGCGGAGTGACCATCTTCGCGGGCAGGCCATCGATGCGTTGTTCCTGATATTTGCGGATTTGCGGGGTGAAGACATGATCCTTGACCGAGCCATCGGGGGTGAGTTCACGGATCGTGACAGGGGTATCCTCATCACGATGAAAACCGATAACGGCAAACCCTTTCGGGCTGACCATCAGCGGCTCGCCCTGATATGTGAGTATATTGCCGGGTTTTGTTTTCAGCAGCAGCATTCCGCCCTGAACAGGCTCACCCTGAACCACTTCAAGAGCCAGTGCAGGACAACTCAACACTATCATCGTCAGGATGGACAAGACGAACGACCTTGGGTAATCCGGTAGCGAAGGCACCTTTAACATCAATCTCATCAAATTTGCTGTCCCATGGTGAAATTCCTGCCTTAAACAATAAAGGATAGACTTGATAGGCGCAACGAATGGGGTAGACTGATCGCCATTGAATTCAGCCCATTACAAAAGCGTGCCATGCCTGACCTTCTCTGGACACCACAACCTGATGCGATCGGACAAAGCGAAATTGCACGTTTTGCCGGCAGTCTCCCTTCGGCAACAGGAGTTGACTGGCAGAATGATTACACAAAACTCTGGCGGTTTTCGGTCGATCAGCCGGAAGAGTTCTGGTCACATTTCTGGGACTGGCACGGGATTCTGGGATCTAAGGGAGAAATCGTGCTCCGCGATCCTGACCAGATGACAGGGGGGCAGTTTTTCCCGGATGGCATGCTGAATTATGCCGAAAACATGCTCATCCGCGCGGATGAAAGACCGGCTGTTATCGCCCATCGTGAGGAAGGGGGGCGCCAGGTTCTGTCCCGCGCTGAGCTGAAGGAAAAAGTGCTGGCCCTTGCCGGCTGGATGAAGGGCGAAGGGATCGGCCCGGGAGACAGGGTGGCTGCCTATACGCCCAATACGCCTGAGGCCATTATCACCATGCTGGCCGCGGCGAGCATTGGCGCCATATTTTCCTCCTGTTCGAGTGATTTCGGCCTTGGCGGTGTCCGCGACAGATTTGGCCAGATTGAGCCTGTCCTGCTGATGGCGGCCGAAGGATACAGATATAATGGCAAGGAGATTGACCGGCGGGATATTATCGCGTCACTGACACGGGAAATCCCATCTATCCGCTCGGTGCTGATTGTGCCTTTTCTTGATGATGCGCCAGATCTTTCAGCTGTGCCGAATGTCACGATGTTTGATGATGCGCTGACGGCAACGCCTGCGGACAGGTTTGAGCCCATGCCGTTCAATCACCCGCTTTACATCATGTATTCATCAGGGACAACAGGCGCCCCGAAATGCATCACCCATGGCGCAGGGGGGACGCTGATCCAGCATTTGAAGGAACACAGACTGCATTGCAATACCAGGGCAGGAGATGTGGTTTTCTACTTCACCACCTGCGGATGGATGATGTGGAACTGGCTGGTTTCTGCTCTCGCGGTGGAGGCGGCGGTGGTTCTTTATGAAGGCAATCCGTTTTATCCCGGACCAGAAAGGCTCTGGCAAATGGCGGCGGCGGAAAAGATCAATCTCTTCGGCACGTCGGCAAAATATATCGATGCGACACGGAAAAGCGGCTATCTGCCGGCACAAGAGGTAAATCTCGACGAGTTGCGGGTCATCTGTTCGACAGGGTCCCCCCTGACCACGGATGGTTTTGATTTTGTCTACGCCTCCATTCAGCCCAATGTCCAGCTGGCGAGCATTTCCGGTGGGACTGATCTCATCTCCTGTTTTGTTCTCGGCTGCCCGGTCCTGCCTGTATATGCCGGCGAAATTCAGGCCCGGGGGCTGGGCATGGCGGTGGATGTCTGGGACGGGGACGGAAAGCCGCTCATAGGTGAACAGGGCGAGCTTGTGTGCACAAAGCCTTTTCCCTCCATGCCGATCGGTTTCTGGGGTGATGCGGATGGCAGCAAATATCGTGGCGCCTATTTTGAACATTTCCCGGGGATCTGGCGGCATGGCGACTGGGCCACCCTGACCGAACGTGGCGGTATAATTATTCACGGAAGGTCTGATGCCACCCTGAACCCCGGAGGCGTACGTATCGGCACGGCTGAAATCTACCGGCAGGTCGAGGCATTTGACGAAATTCTCGAAGCCCTGGTCATCGGCCAGACGATTGAACAGGACGGCGCACAGGATGTCAGGGTGGTGCTTTTTGTCCGTATGGCTGAAGGGGCTGTGCTGACCGATGAACTGACGGCCCGGATCAGGGCCGCGGTCCGGCAAGGGGCTACGCCGAGGCATGTTCCGTCATGTATTCTTGAAGTGGCAGATATTCCGCGCACACGATCCGGCAAGATTACGGAACTTGCGGTGCGGGATGTGGTCGAAGGCCGCCCCGTCAAGAACACCGAAGCATTATCAAATCCCGAAGCTCTTGAGTATTTCCGCAATCGTCCGGAACTCAACCAACCCTGAAACCGGAGAATCCATCCATGACCGCAGAAAAAGTTGTTATCATCGGTACGGGCGCAGCCGGGCTTACCGCGGCGATCTATGCCGCCCGCGCCAATCTTAATCCTCTTGTGCTGGCAGGATTGCAACCGGGAGGCCAGCTCACCATCACCACCGATGTGGAAAACTATCCCGGTTTTGCGGAGGTGGTGCAGGGGCCCTGGCTCATGGAGCAGATGCAGGCTCAGGCGGAAAATGTGGGCGCCAGGGTGGAATATGATCTCGTGACGGGAATAGATGCATCCACACGGCCGTTTTTACTGAAATGCGACAGCGGTGCGGAAATCAAGGCGGAAAGCGTGATCATTGCAACCGGTGCCCAGGCCCGCTGGCTCGGGCTTGAAAGCGAAACAGTATTCAATGGCCGCGGCGTTTCGGCCTGCGCCACCTGCGACGGGTTTTTCTATCGCGACAAGAAAGTTGCCGTGATCGGTGGCGGAAACACCGCGGTTGAAGAAGCGCTGTATCTTGCCAATATCTGCCGTCACGTCACGCTCATTCACCGCCGCGACAGTCTCCGGGCCGAACAGATCATGCAGGAAAGGCTGATGCGAACGGAAAACATCACGGTCCTGTGGAACAGGGTTGTCGATGAAGTGCTGGGCGATGACGGGATCGGCGGCGGCGTAACAGGGCTCAAACTCAGCTCAACCAACGGCGAAGAGGTGAAGGAGCTTGCTGTTGACGGGATGTTTGTTGCCATCGGGCATGACCCCGCCACAACTGCCTTCAGGGGTGCGGTTGATATGGATGAAGAAGGGTATATCAAGGCAGAGCCCGGCAGTACCCGGACGTCGGTTGAGGGTATTTTTGCCGCCGGGGACTGTGTTGACAAGATCTACCGGCAGGCTGTTACCGCCGCAGGTATGGGATGTATGGCGGCTCTTGATGCGGAACGCTGGCTCGGGATGCAAGACTGATCAGGTTCAGGCCGGTGCTTTCATGGGCAGGGGCTTTTCCCGGATCACGATATGCAGGAGGAATGCCGACAGGCCGGCGATCAGATTAACCGCCCACATAATGTCATAATTGCCGAAAAGATCATACAGCCTCCCGCCCAGCCAGGCCCCCATGAAAGAGCCGACCTGATGGGAGAGGAAAACAAATCCATAAAGGGTGGCTAGATAGCGCGGGCCGAAGAACGTCACGATCAGTCCACTGGTCAGCGGGATTGTGCCCAGCCAGACAAACCCCATCGCCGCACCGAATATGAGTGCGGAAGTTTCGGTTACGGGCAGGGTGATGAAGGTGGCTATGATCACGGTCCGGGCCAGATAGATCAGTGCGAGCGGAATTTTTTTTGAGGTCACGCCGCCGATCCAGCCGAAAAACAGCGCGCCGGCAATATTGAAAAGCCCTACAAGCGACAACGCCCAGCTGGCCACAGACGGGTCCACGTTGTTGTCGCGAAGATAGATCGGCAGATGTGTTGCGATAAACACAAGATGAAGCCCGCAGACAAAGAACCCTGCGGTCAGCAGAATGTAATCACGTGAGCTGAACGCATGACGAATAGTGCGCCCGATCGTCGCTTCGGCCACCATGGCGGAATTGCTGTCCTCGGCGCCGCGGAGGCCATAACCGACCGCAATCATCATTGCGGCGACCATCGACATGCTGAGCATCGCGGCCTGCCAGCCGAAATCGAGGATAAGGATCTGGGTTACCGGCACAAGGGCGAACTGACCAAAAGACCCGAGTGAAGTCACGATGCCGAGAGCGAGGGGGCGGCGCGAATCCGGAACCGACCTGCTGACCGCCCCAAGCGCGACGGCCATGCCCGCACTCCCCAGGCCCAGCCCGATCATGAAATTTCCGAGGATCATGCCGGACGGGGTGACAATCCCCGTCATCAGGGCGAGGCCGCCGGCATAAAGGATGCCGCCGAGTGATGCCACCCGCCACCCGCCTATCCTGTCGGCCATCATGCCGAAGAAAGGCGACGAAAGACCCCAGAGGAGATTCTGGATAGCAATGGCAAAGGAAAAGACCTCGCGACCTGTGCCCATTTCCAGACTCACGGGGCCGAGAAACAACCCCATGGACTGGCGGATGCCAAGACTGATGGTAACCAGCACGGAGGCGCTGAGGAGAATGACAAGTGCTCGTTTGCTCATGAAAAAAATGTCCGACCAATTAACCCGATAACATTAGGTGAGCGGAATGAAGAGCACAAGACAGGAAAGCTGATGAAAATCAGCACAAGGCAAGTTTGCGGATGAACAAGCCAGCACACCCAAAAAATATGATGTTTACCTCACCATGCAGACAATTAATGGTGCGGGGGTAGCATCCGGACAGAGAAAAGATCAGGAACTGTCCTTGGAAAGATCAATAAAGCCTTCCTCATCCTCCTCCTCATCAGTGACATTGCCGCGACTGGCCGGGAAAGCATCCGCATCAAGGGCGGCACATTCCGCGTCATTTTCAGAGGCGTAGAACCGGATGGTGGAGACCTGTTCCCCGCGTTCACCGGATTCCACCCGGACCAGTATCTTCTGGCCGGTATCCAGCATGGCGAGGCCGTTATCTTCAAGGGTCCGCGAATGGATAAAGATATCCTCGTCATGACCGTCGATCATGATGAAGCCATACCCTTTTGCGTCATTGAAAAACTTGACGGTTGCTATCTCTTCGCCTTCGTCGGGTGCAGCGGCGATCAGTTGAGGCGGTATCGGAGGACGCTCTACACCAAAGAGGCAGTCTACAATCTGTCCGCGTTCTGTTGTTGTCAGGCTGACCGTGACGACATCCTCGTTCTGGAGGCGGTACATTCCAAAGGCAAGAAGGGCCGAGCGATGGATGAACACTTCATCGCCATCAACTTCAATAAACCCATAGCCGCGCCGCTCGCTGAACCACTTAACTTTCCCCTGAAATCTCTCCGTTCCGTCTTCAAAGGAGGTCTTTTTAGCTGACATAGCCATCGCTTTTATCTTTCATACGCATTGCGAAAATATCTTCGCGTTAATTTTTTCGCGCCCATCAGCGTGAAACAGTTCCACAGACGATTTTCACCTTAAAAGGTGCGAATCGTATAAAACCAATGGTATTTGAAATTTATTAATAAACACTTAATGATAATCATAATTGTGAAAAATTCTTTCCCGGATTATGGTGAAAAACATTATCGAAACCCGGATGGAGGACGACGCCTTTGGCTATCAGCAGAATATGTGTCGCCGTGACAGCCCTGGTATTTGCCATGGGAGTGATGATCGTCGTCCCTCAAGCCCGGGCAGAACTTGACGCGGCCCTGATCGGCGCCGGCTGGGATGAGATTTTATTTGAGGATGCCAAGCCCAATCAATTCGGGGCCATTACCGAAGGTGGCCGCGTCATCGGGGTTAACGTGACATCGGATCGCACGGTTTCCGTTGCTTTTCTGACGCTGGATACAGATATAGGCCGCAATCCCGTCTTAAGCTGGCAATGGCGAAGCGAACTTGCCGGGGTTGATACCGACACAACCCGCAAAGGTGGTGATGACCGGACACTGGCGATATATATCGCCTTTCCCTGGCAACAGAATGAGGCCAGTTTTTCCGAACAATTACAACGCCCGCTGATTGAGGCGCTCAAGGGCAGGAACACACCGGGACGTGTGCTGACCTATGTCTGGGGTGGTGGTGCAGGTCTCGGGGAGAGGTTTGAAAACCCCTATACGGGAAAATATGGGGCCATGATTATCCGCAAGCTTCCTTCAGCTGAAACCGGCAGATGGTATGAAGAAGAAGTCGACATTGTCCGTGATTTCAAAGCCGCCTTTGGCTTTGAGCCCGCCAACCCGATCTATATTGCCGTCGGCGCCGACAGCGATGATACCGGCGTCAGGGTTCAGGCAGCCGCCAGGAATTTCACCTTTAAGCCACGTTGACCCTTCTGCCCTTTTTCCTCAGAAGAGATATTGTGTAACCTGACTGTTTCAGGAAAGCGCAGAATCAGTTGCCACGTATTGTCCGGATTGAGTTATCGACGGCCTTGCCGATGGCCTGCCGCCAGCCTGCCAACTGACGAGATTCCGCCGCTTCGGCCGGAAAACAGATGCCCCTTGAGGTATTGACCACTCCGCCTTCAGGCCCTTCAGGGCCGTCCACCAACCCAGCCAGCGCTTCTTCACGTCCGCCCCCCTGGGCGCCAAAGCCGGGGATAAGGAACAGGGCTGAGGGCAGAAGGCGCCGCAGGATCTGGGCTTCTTCCGGCCATGTTGCCCCGGCGACGATGCCGAGGCTTGAGAAGCCTGAACGTCCTTCTCGTGCTTCCATCAATGGTCTGAGCCCATCCGCAAGATGATGAAAGACAGGGCGGCCGTCATGCGCTTCGATGCCCTGAATATCAGCCGAGCCGGGATTGCTTGTCCGGGTCAGGATAAACAGGCCTGAGGAGGTGGCATCAGCCTGATCGAGGAATGGCACCAGCGTATCAAGGCCGAGGAAAGGATTAACCGTCAGTGCGTCAGAGGGAAAACCTGCATCATGCCCGAGCCAGCCTTTGGCATAGGCCGCCGAAGTGGAGCCGATATCGCCGCGCTTGGCATCCATGATGACCAGCATTCCCATCGCCATCGCCTCCCGGGACAGATCTGCAAGAACAGACATGCCGGCGGGGCCCAGGCGTTCAAACATCGCGGCCTGTGGTTTAATGACCGGCACCTTGCCGCCAAGGCGGCCAAGCAGCTCGAAACAGAAATCACGTACGCTTTCGGCGGTGGTGGGTGCCGTATCCGACATGTCTCCACGCCGGAATAATTGCGGGATAAGGTCAAGATGAGGGTCGATCCCGGCGCAGAGCGGGTTGCCGCGTGCACGGGTCTGTTCGATCAGGCGGCTGGCAAAATCCGGCTGTTGCGCCATCATCGTGACCTCAGAGAATACCGAGAGCGGAGCGATAGAGCTCAAGCACGGCATCCTGTTCCATCAGGCTGTCTCTGTCCATGCCGCGCAGCTTGATCACCTGGCGCATGATCTTCGGGTCAAGCCCGTGGCCCTTGGCTTCGGCGTAGACATCACGGATATCTGCCATCAGGCCGGCTTTCTCTTCTTCAAGGCGTTCGATTCTCTCCACGTATTGGCGCAGCATTTCCGGGGCAGGTGCCCCTGTATTGAGGTGTTCCGACGGCATGGGCTGTTCTCTCAGTGGTTTTGGCTATTGGGTTAATGGCTGTGGGATTTCTTGAGTGCTTCCATCTGTTCAGGCGTGGCTTCGGTCTGGTATTTTTCCTTCCATTCCGCGTAGGGCATGCCGTAGACAAGTTCCCGGGCGGTGTCGTTGTCAACGGGCTGCCCGGCATCTTCGGCGGCTTCCCTGTACCAGCGGGAGAGGCAGTTGCGGCAGAAACCGGCGAGATTCATCATATCGATATTCTGGACATCCGTCCGTTCCTGAAGATGTGCAACCAACCGCCGAAACGCAGCCGCTTCAAGCTCGGTCCTTGATGACGTTCTGGCCATAATCAGCTCCCTGAAATCAGATGAAAATATATCAAGCCATCATAGCGTGACGGCTTCACGCTTCAAGATAGTATAAAGATCCGTAATGAATTTTGCTTCACCTAAGTTTTTTGCTTTACTTGAAACTGATATACTTTTAAGTGTTGTTGCAAGGGCTTAAAAACGTCTGCGGGATTAATTCATCGCAACTGAAGCCAGATGGGAAACACAACGGGACGCCCGATGGGAACCTTGGATACATCACCGGCGGAAAGGCAGGCCAGGGCTGATGAAAGCGCCAGCCGATTTGAGCGGATCCGCCGTGCGCACCAGAGTGAGGTGGCGGAAGATTACGTTGAGATGATCGCCGACCTCATTGCCGAAACCGGTGAGGCCCGTGCGGTTGATCTGGCCGCCCGCTTTGGGGTGACGGCGCCGACCGTAAATGCCACCATTCAGCGACTGGCCAGAGAAGGGTTGGTCATAACCCAGCCCTACCGTTCGATCTTTTTGACAGAAGAAGGCCGGGAGCTTGCCGAACGTTGCGCCAAAAGGCATGCGGTTGTCCGGGATTTTCTGATCGCAATTGGTGTTGACCCCGAGATTGCCGAAGCGGATGCCGAAGGTCTTGAACACCATGTCAGCCACGAGACGCTGAGCGCGTTCCGGAACGTCATCAAAAAGGGTGTCAGGTCCTAACGCGCCCCTGTTTCAACTGCGGGATGAAAGTAGAGTGCTCTCTCTCGCCGCTGGCTGATGCGTGTTTGCGACAGGCTTGGAGAAGCGTCAAAGATCATCCCGCTGTTTTCGGCTGTTGCGGACTCGTTGACCAATATCACGCGACGTCCCTTAACCGGTGTCCAGGGATGGCGATGCTCATAATGATTATCGGCAATGCCATTGAAGTCGATGAGTTCAACCGAAATGTCTGTGTCACGCAATGCCCAGAACATCTTTGCGGCAACGCCACGCCGTTCCGTGACAACCACCTCAGCGGGGAAATCGTCTAATTGCTTTGCAAGATCACCGGCATGTTGATCCCAGCCGCGGAGACGCCTGAGCGGGTCTGACGCCGGGGTCAGAGGGCCGAGGCTTCCGGCCATCACGGATAAAAGAAGAATACCGCTGAGAATGAAATTCACCCCGATGGAAACCTGCCCGAAAACCCGGCTCCATCCCCGCCAGTTCCGGGCCAGCCATCCCGACAGGAGAACGATCGCGCTGGGCCATGAGGCAAGCGCCCAGTTGGCATTGGCATCAGACATGAATGCCTGAACGGTGATCACAGTCAGTGCCGGAATGCTGAGAGAAATCCAGAAGCGGGATAGTCTGCCACCATCCGAGCCGATCAAAGAGAAGATCCAGCAGGCCATGATGAGCGGGCCGATAACACCGGCCTGGGAGAGGAGAAAATTCAGGGCTCTGAGGATGGAATAGGTCGCCTCATCAAGATTGGCGTTATGGCTGAGATGCCCGACGGTGACAAATCCATGATTGAGATTCCAGATCAGATTTGGGCTGAGGCTGATCAGCAGGCCGGCAAGAAACAGCAACACATGCCCGGGCCTGACGTTTCGATCCAGCCGCCCCTGCCAGAACCACCAGATGACAAGACCGAATGTCAGGTATATCGCCGCGTATTTGGACATCATCGCAAGGCCGGCAAAAATTCCGGCAAGACCAGATTCGATACCGCTTATCCTCTCCCCTTTCGCCAGCGGTGTCAGCACCAATATCATTGCCAGAAGAAAGAGCAGCATGGGGCTGTCGGTGGACATGATGATGCCGCCGATGGCGCTTGCCGGAAGGCTGATCCATATCAGGGCGGCGAGCGCTCCGGCCAGCCGGCCATAGGATAGAGAAGCGATACGGCCGATCAGCATGGCTGAAATCAATTGCAGAAACGGCGCCGCCATCCGGACGCCGAATTCGGTATGGCCTGCGATTGCCGTTGTCAGGCCGATCCACCAGGCGATCATGGGAGGTTTGGAAAAATAGCCCGCATCAGGTGTCTGGCTCCAGAGCCAGTACTGGGCCTCCTCCACGTCAAGGCCAAGCGGGGTTACCGCAATGGCCATCACCCTTAGCGCAGTGATCACCAGCAATACTGTCGTAACTGCCATATTTCCGCTCATTCCTGTAACAACCTTGCTGAAAGCGCGTCTCTTGAGGCCAGTTCAGATTGCCAGCAAATACCCATTGGTGCAAGAAAACGCATCTTCGGGGTGAGGCGGATGCGCCGGAAGCTTACAGCCTTTACCTTGCCTTGATCACGGGTTTTCAGGTATAAATAGGCAACGGAAAATTCCTATGCCAGAAGATCATTCACAACACCGTAAGGCAACATACGAAGATTGGGCGCGTCTGGCCGAAGCCACCCTTAAGGGTGCATCACTATCCGGTCTTGAAAAGATTACCGAAGATGGCATCCCTGTTCAGGCTCTTTACACAAGCCAGCACAGCCCTCAACGCGACGGTGCCGCCATCACCGTGCCCCGGGAATGGATCATCTCCCAGCGAATTGAACCTCAGGCCGGGGAAAAAGAGCTCAATGCAGCGCTTCTTGAAGAGTTGTCCGGTGGTGCCCAGCGAATAGAATTTCCGTCTGATACGGATATCTCTCTTCTTCCGGGAGCGTTACAGAATGTGCTGATCGAGGCTGTGTCCTTTGCCATGGAACCGGGGCCGGAAATCGACAGGGCAATGACGGCAATTCTTTCAGCCTTTAAAGAGGCAGGGGCAAGTCCTGAAAAGATGCATGCCTGTTTCGGGGCAGATCCTCTGGCCATGGTGGCATGCGGCATCCAAAGCAGGAAAGAGGCAGGTCAGGCGCTCGGGTCTGCGCTGGACTGGATGGCCGGAACAGGGGCAGGCATGGCTCATATCCGGCCTTTCGCGGTGGCAGGTGATCTTTACCACCAGCTGGGTCTGACGGCGGCAGGAGAACTGGCAGTGGTGCTTGCAGGATGCGTTGCCATTTTGCGGCAGGCCGAAGACAAAGGCATTGATCCTGAAGTTGTTTTCCGGCGGATGGAATTCCGCCTGGCGGGCGAGGCGGATATGTATCTTTCCCTTGCCAAGATACGTGCGCTTCGCCATGGCCTCAATCAGGTGGTTGCGGCCTCAGGCGTGTCCGATCCGGTTCTGGCTGAACGTATTCACGGGGTGACGTCGGCACGGCATCTGACCACGCTTGATACCGATACCAATATCCTCAGAAACACCACCGCCATGCTCGGGATGGTGCTTGGCGGGGCCGGTATTGTAACCTGTCTTCCGCATGACTGGCTGACAGGAAGCAGCGCAAGAGGGCGCAGGCTGGCTCGAAACAGTCATCACATGATGCGGGATGAGGCGCGTCTGGGTCAGGTGACGGATCCGGTCGCGGGGGCTTATTATCTTGACCGCCTTACCCTGGAGCTTGGCAGAAAAGCCTGGGAGCATTTTCAGGAAATCGAACAGGCAGGGGGGCTCGCCGAAAGCTTGTCATCCGGCCAGATTAAGGGATGGGCAGATGAAGCATCACTCCGGCGCCGGAAATCCGTGAATTCAGGGGCATCGCC
>Ga0181590_10000913_pt1 | contig 24558 bp, 27 predicted proteins | sample 071ome_34_FD_132446 | JGI IMG/M metagenome (GOLD analysis project Ga0181590, IMG submission 132446) | Coastal salt marsh microbial communities from the Groves Creek Marsh, Skidaway Island, Georgia - 071411BT metaG (megahit assembly) | ecosystem: Environmental > Aquatic > Marine > Intertidal...
GACATCACTTTCCATATATTCTCGGTACCCTGATGATGGGTTCTGATACGGCACGATTAAACCGATATTGGCATAATATCGAACGGTTTTAGTAGTTAAACCCGCCTGCTTTGCTGCTGTTCCTATATTCAAGTCCGTCTCCACAAAAACCGCTTTACTTTACCTTTAGGGGAAGGTTCATAATCATATCTAAAGAGGGGTATTATGGCAACACTAACCACACATTTAACCATAAACTGGACCTGCCGGCACACATGGCGGCGGTCATCATATAATACTATGTGGTGTCTTATTGGGTGTTCAATTGGTGATTTTGGCACCATTGCTTTTTTTCAATATACAGGCATACCCTGGCCGACCTTACATATTATGACACTGGCCATCATTAATGGTTTGCTGACCTCAATCATGCTGGAAACCTTTATTCTATCGCGCCAGATGGCGTTAAAGATCGCGTTCAAAACCGCGATTGGCATGTCGTTTCTGTCCATGGTGGCCATGGAATTAGCAATGAACGTGGTGGATGTTGCCCTAACCGGGGGTGCTAAGCTAACGTGGTGGGTAATACCTGTTATGCTGATGGCCGGCTTTCTGACGCCGCTTCCTTATAATTATTGGCGACTCAAAGCCCTAGGCAAAGCTTGCCACTAAATCAGTGGCGATCTCTCACAGCCATTGGATCAGACACGAACACAAACCTGATCATAAGGATGTCGGCTAGTGATTTTACCATCGTAAGTAAAAATATCTAGCATCGCATCATACCCTTTGTTGGTAATTTCCATGCTACGCGGCCAACAACCCATCATCTGATATGCCTTAATGCATTCTGCAAGTACGGTTTCATCCGTATGAGGAAATAATGATTTCTGGGCAGCAGCGATATCAGCGGCTGGAGTATCATTCATATAATTGCGTGTCCGTTCATAGGCGCGGCAAAAGGCTTTGCCCTGATCCGTTGCAAGCCATTCGGGTATCGCCGCGAGACTGGAAAAGGCACATGGTTCAATCACTGGCCCAAGCGCCGCGACCACATATCCTGCCCCATCAGCTTCTAGCTGTTGTGGGGCTGGGCCTTGCTGATGGATATACTGGCCTTCGCCTCGCCGAAAAGCAGCATCCATTTCTTTGGCATTTCCTGCATCAATAATCTTAATTTTATCAATATCAATTCCGGCTTTATGACAAGCAAAGGTAAACATGGTCATCGGCTGACCGCCATGATGAACCAGCACTTCTGCCCCTTCTAGGCTTGACCAGCTAAAAGACGCATCTGGTTGACGGCTGGTGATAAAAAACCCATCCATATCATTAATCAGGGCAAAATGCTTTGCCACATTCGGCTTACCTTTTTCAAGGCGATTAAACCCTTGGCTGATCGTAGATTGAACCACCTGAGCGGTGCCGTCTTCAAGCGCTGAGATTGCTGAAGTGCCAGGGGCGGCAACGCTCCAGTCATAGCTAAGACCCTCATCTTCAAGAAAACCACCAGTCATAGTAGAAATCAAAGGCGAATAGAACGCTGAAAAAAGGGTAAATTGAATATGGATATCTGCCATGAGGTGATTTTCCTTTACATTATAAGCTACCTGACACCACAAAAAAGATCATATGGTTAGGCCAGATCAAATCCACGGGCGATAAGAAACCCCAAGAATAACCTGTTGCGCCCATGGCGGAAACGACAGGTCTGTCTTTCAGACATCGGTAGGTTAGATCTTAGGACAACCAAGCTGGTTGTCAATGATGCCTTACCTGTCTCAGGGGTGGTTATCGAACACATCATTATTAGCAAAAATGAAATTTATCTGGATTTTGGGCGTACAAAGTGCCATAAGCGGATACCTTATCACGTTGATAAGGGGTCAACGCTTTGCTTCTCTACGGAAATTGAAGTTGTTTGACGATTAGCAACTCACTTCTTAAGGAGAAGTTCATGCCAAATGGCACCGTTAAATGGTTCAACGAAACCAAAGGTTATGGGTTTATCGAACCCGAAGACAAATCACAGGACGTTTTCGTTCATATTTCCGCTGTTAAAAACGCCGGAATGCAAACTCTTGCTGAAAATCAGCAGGTCAGCTTTGAAGTAGAAACAGGCAAAAACGGCAAAAGTTCTGCTGTAAACCTTTCTGCTGTCTAAGACATTTCAAATATCATTTTCTAAAGCTGGCCTTTTGGCCAGCTTTTTTATGACTTAGGATTGCGTTGAAACCGTTTGGGGTCAGATTTTATCTAAGCCGAATTTTAATCGCCAAAGGCATTCCGCGGACTTCCTCACGGACAAAGATAAACAACCCACAGAAAACAATCATAATCATGCCGGTAATAGAATATGCGTCGGGCACCTCACCAAAAGCGGCGTATCCTACGATAATAGACACCACCAAAAGCGTGTATTCAAAAGGTGCAACCACAGGCGGTTGCGCGATGCGATAAGCGGATATCAAGAAAATCATTCCGATTGTCCCTACCACCGATATGGTCGTAATTGATGCCAATATCATGAGGTCTGAGAATGACCATGGGCGGAACACATATTCAAGCCCCCTCACCCCTTCAAAAGACAGGCCAAGCCAATTAATCACCACAAGGATCAAAAGGCCGTAAAAGATACTGCCTAAATACATATGAATGGTTTGCTGAAAAACCGTGTCCTGATCGCGAGTATGTTTGGCAATCATCATGGAAATAGCATAAGTCAGTGCCGTTATAATCGGCAACATATAAGCCCATTCAAAATTTGTAGAGCTAGGCTTAACAATAAGCCCTGTGCCAATAAACCCGATAATAATGGCTGAAAGACGATATAATCCTACCTGATAATTTAAGAGAAACCACGATAAAATCGTGATGAACAACGGGCTGATGAAAAAGAGTGCTGTTGCCTCGGCAATAGGCATAAGCGAAAGCGAGATATAAAAGCTCATAAATCCGACAAAAAAGAAGGTTGAGCGGATAACCGTCAGCAACGGATAGGCTGTCCCAAACCTGATTGGCCGGCCTGTGATATAGAGATAACCAAGGATAACTAAACCGCCAATGACACCGCGCAACACATAAATCTGAAGCAAGGATCCATGTTCGGCCAGTACCTTTATCAGCAAGTCTTGAATACTAAACAGCGACATTCCAGCTATGATAAGAATGATCCCTAATCTATCCACTGACATCGCCATCTCCGAGCTGCGTGATCAGTGTTCAAGATCAGCCAAATTCTTAAACAAAACAAGGGGATAAATTAGGATGGTTTTGTCGTTTATGCACCATAAAACAGCACTTATGCGACCTAGTTTTCTAAACGCGACAAATCCCATTTCATCCGGACATGTCAGAGAACGGAAATGAGGATCAACCGGCATCCCATGATTAGAAAAAAGATGAGGATTAAGCGGCGAAACCATAATTGAGAAATATAGGCCCGGATGCGTTCACCAATTAAAAATCCTGTTAAGGCAATCACCAAACCAGCAAGAGATTTGATAAAAAGCTCAAAGGTCAAAACGCCATTCAGCATCAAGGCCCCAACAAGTGGTAAACACCCAGCAAGAAAAAGAAAACCTGTGGCGCCTATGAACTCTTCTTTTTCGACTTTACGGCCAAGCAAATACATCACAATAGGCGGTGAGAAGACGGAACTAAGCCCGCCGACAAAACCTGATGTGACCCCGCCAAGAATTTGCCAACCTTGCCACGGCGATACTCTTACACTAAAGCCAGCCAGAGACTGAACTGAGAAAATGACCATCGCTACACCAAGAACCAAAAGCAAAAGGGCTTCAGGAAAAGAGCGAACAAAATAGCCAATGACAAAAATACTAAGTGATAACGATATGGCAAAAAAACCATACCGCCGGACAATCAAACCGCGGTCTTGGGCACGGTAAAGTTGCAGGACATTGACGATCATGGTTGGGGTTGCTGTTAATGGAATTGCGACCAAAGGCGGCAAGAATAAGGTCATTAACACCATGCAAATCGCAGGCATCCCAATTCCGATCATCCCCTTTACTAAACCCGCGAGTAAAAAAATCAAACCAAGGGCAGAGAGCATCCCTGTTTCGGTTTGAACCAGCATAAGGGCATCACCCATCAGACAGGAAAACCACAAAAACTGGCAATGGCGCGTGCCATTTCTAGGCCACGCGTGGTCAAGGGTAAAATGCCAATAGCAATCACCGCAATGATAAGCCAGACCCCCCAAATCCAGCGATCACCGCCAGATGAAGCATCCGTGTTTGCCCCCATTTTTGCTTGCTCAGTATCTTGTTCTTGCGAGGCGGTATCAGGGTGACGACCATGTGTTTTCGATTGATCTGCCATAGGTGGTAATCCTTTGGGAAAACAGTTCAGGTGCGAACAACAAACTCCATCCCTGATTGGTTGCCGACATAAATATTCGGCTTGTGCCGATAAAGCTTAATGATAAGGTCGCCAAGAGCAACATCAAATCCATCAGGCCTGATACGAACAATTTTGCCAGGAGCAGTGACATCTGTCTCCGTGCAAACTACGGTAACTTTCTGGTCAAGCGTTAGCATTTTTTTTCTCTTTCTTAAGGGTTTTCATCAAAGGCCGCGGCCTTTAGATGCTCAAGCTGGCAAATATTAAGGCTTGCCAGATTGGTTGCTTCTAGCACAACCTTTGGGGCTTTTCCGGCTTGTCTGGCCTGTTCCCATCTGCCGGCACAAAGGCACCAGCGGTCACCAGGGTTAAGCCCAACAAATCCATATTCAGGTCTAGGGGTGGAAAGGTCATTTCCTGCCGCTTTGCTGAACTCTAAAAACTCAGCTGTCATAACAGCACAAACGGTATGTGATCCGGCATCTTCAGGACCAGTGTCGCAACATCCGGTGCGATAAAATCCCGTCATTGGGCGTTCAGAACAACTAGCCAAAAAGCCGCCAATGACATTTCGCTGCCTACCGTTTTCGCCAGAATATCCGTCCATTGCTATTCCTCATTCCCTTTTGATCACGCGTGAGGTTTGCCCATGATCAGTTTTTGGCTTTCTGTTTCAATGGCTTCTTCCAGACGCTGCATCAATTCTTGTCTGGAAAGTCCCGGCGGTATTGGCGGCAATGTGCTAACAACAATTTCACCAGGGGTTTTTGCAATAGTATCTTTTGGCCAAAAACACCCTGAGTTCAACGCCACGGGCACAACCTCAAGCCCTGTTGCTGCATATATCGCATAGATACCACTATGATAGGGGTGTTCTTCACCCGGCGCAAGTCTAGTGCCCTGAGGGAAGATCAAAAGATTGCGCCCTGTGGCGGCGGCCTTTTGGCTTACCCGGATCATCTGTTTAAGCGCGGCCTTACCTTGGCTTCTGTCAATGCCCATGACGCCAAACCGTAACAGATATAACCCAAAAATAGGTATCCATAACAACGACCGTTTCATCACTGTCACAGGCCTGCCAAACAGCGCCAGCAAAACTATTGTTTCCCATGCTGATTGGTGCTTTACCGCATAGATCACCTGCCTATCCGGTGTTTCCCCTTCAAATCGCGACCGGATGCCACAAATCACCCTAAGCAAGGCCATCATTATCCGTGCCCATAACCACTGCCAGAAAAAAGTTACCGCTTGCGGCAAGATTAACAAAGGCAAGCCAAGGATTGCCATGACAGCCGTGTTGCCGTAAAACAGGATTGAGAAAATGAGACCTCTTATAAAGCGCATCATGACACCAGATAGGGAAGTTGGGCTTTCATCAAAGTCATAACATTATCATGACAACTATTTCCACTACTGATCCACATTGGCAACAAAAAGTTCAAGAGATTCTTTTGTCTCTGGCAAAGCATCACCAGACTATTACCTATGCTGACCTTGCTGAAATGGCGGCAATCCCCTCACCCTATCGTATTCATCAGCTTACGGAATATCTAGAACATATGATTGCTGAAGACGCGAAAGCCCATCGCCCCCTTAGGGCGGCGGTAGTCATCAGCAAGACGTCACGCGGACTTCCTGCAGAGGGGTTTTTTGATTGCTGTAAAGCGCATCTTATCCATCATCATAAAGGCGAAGATCATGCCGCTATGCACGCCAGATTGTTAGCCGCACTATATGACACTGCGGCTGGGTCATAATTAGGCTTTAACAATAACGAAACGCAAATGGCCTTTTTCGTTTTCGGTTTGCTCAACCAGCTGATGCCCACCTACCTCACAGAAATGAGCAAAATCTAATGGCGCGGCAGGATCATCAGCCAGCACCACCAATTGCTCACCGCTCACCATTTCTGAAATCCGCCGCCGCGCTTTTAATACTGGCAATGGGCATTTCAGTCCGGTGGCATCAAGCAGATGTTCAGGGGTTGTCTTTGGGGCCATATCATCATCCGTAATCATGTCCTAGAAATAACAGTTTTCGCCATAAAGACAACTAATCAAGGGCTGAAAATCATCTTTGCCTAGCATTCCTGCTGTGTTCAATGCGGCTTTTGCTTGCCAAATGTAAGGTGATTGCCTGATAAAAGGGCATGAGCATTTGGGTTACTATTCTAGGTGGTGCCGCCGGGCTTGCGATTGGCGGCCCTATTGGGGGATTAGTCGGCGCATTAGCAGGACACGCCATTGATCATTATCGGGATGGGCATGATGAACATCTGCGCCAGAATGTGGCCTTTTCGGTTGCTCTGGTTGCCTTATCTGCGAAAATGGCAAAATCTGATGGCAAGGTTACTTTGGATGAGGTTCTTGCCTTTCGGGAAAAGGTAGATATCGCAGACCAAGATATTACCCATGTCGGCCAGCTCTGGGATTTGGCACGCCAAACCCCAGCTGGGTATGAAGGCTATGCCCGGCAATTGCGACAATTATTCGGGCCAAAGGCGGTAGTGTTTGAGCATCTGATGGCACTGCTCTTTCATATTGCGAATGCGGATGGCCAGATTACCGATAAGGAACAGGAATATCTCTATCATGTTGCGATGGAATTAGGTTACGATGATAAGGCTTTTCGCCGCTTTGAGATGCTTTATCAGCATGATGACGACAATCCCTATCACATTTTGAATGTCAGCCCTGATGCTAACCCAACCATGATCAGACAAGCTTGGCTTAAATTAGTTAGACAGCACCATCCCGACCATTTACAGGCCGCAGGATTACCCAAAGAGTTTATTCGTTCCGCTACGGAAAAAGTAGCAAGCATCAACGCGGCCTATGAACGCATCAAAACCCTGCGTGAGGAATAAGAGATGGCAGAAAACCTCCTTAGTGTTCATGATATCGGGGTCAATCTGGGTGATCGCTGGCTGCTGCGAGGGGTGGATGTCAGCCTTGAGGTCGGTGACCGGTTGTGTCTGGTTGGGCGTAATGGGGCCGGAAAATCAACATTGATGAAGATCATGGCTGGGCTAGCAGAAACCGATGAAGGGTCTTTATGGATTGCCCCTGGCAAAACGGTATCCTATCTGCCGCAGGCCCCAACCCTACCCAAAGGCATGAGCCTTTCCAGCATTGTTCAGCATGGCACCGGCAGTGATGGCGATAGCGTTATTGTGCCCCATAAGGCGGATGCCTATCTGACCCGAATGGGGATGGATCCTAACCGGTTAAGTGACGGGCTTTCAGGTGGGGAATCTCGGCGGGTAGCCCTTGCAAGGGCGCTGGTAAAAGAGCCTGATGTGTTGTTGATGGATGAACCTACCAACCACCTTGACCTACCCACTATCACTTGGATGGAAGACTTGTTGATGACGCATACTGGCGCATTGGTGGTGATCAGCCACGACCGCGCTTTTCTTAACCGCATTGGCAGTGGCACTCTATGGATTGACAATGGCAAGTGTCGCCGCCGCCAAGGGGGATTTGATGGCTTTGACGAATGGGCTGAGGTCATCTTAGCCGAAGAACAGGTGCGGCGCGAAAAACTGGATAAACGTATTTCATCAGAAACCAGATGGTCACGCGAAGGCATCAGCGCCCGACGCAAACGCAACCAAGGGCGAATGCGGGAACTGCAAGAAATGCGGCAAATCAGATCAACGATGGCAGCAGGTGCAGGCCGCAGCAGTCGCATGATGACCGCCAGCACCGAAGGCGGCGGTCAGATAGTCCTCGAAGCTATTGACCTAACAGCGACGGTTCCTGCGCCAGCAACTATAGGGGGTGCAGCAACCCAAAATGCCCCTCGACGAACCTTGTTCAAACATTTTAATCAAATCATCCGTAAAGGGGATCGCATAGGGATTATCGGCCCGAACGGAGCAGGGAAATCCACACTGGTGAAAATCCTGCTTGATCAACTTGCCCCTGATTCTGGCAGGGTCAAGGTAGGGTTTGGTCTTGAAGCTTCTTATTTTGATCAACAGCGTACAGCCTTAAACCAGGATTCTACCCCTTGGCAGGTGCTTTGCCCCGATGGCGGCGATACCGTGGAACGGCAAGGCCGAACGGTTCATGTCAAACGCTATCTGCAAGACTTCCTTTTTGATGAATATAAAGTCACGCAAAGGGTACGCACACTATCAGGTGGAGAGCAGAACCGTCTTTTGCTCGCACGGCTTTTTGTTGAACAGCACAATATGCTCGTGCTTGATGAGCCAACGAATGATCTAGATATGGAAACCCTCGAGTTGCTGCAAGAGGTGATTGCTGATTACAAAGGCACTATCATTATCATCAGCCATGATCGTGATTTTATTGATCGCACCGTTACCGCGGTATTGGCGTTTGAAGAAGATGGGCGGATCATCACCCATGCTGGTGGATATTCTGATTATTTGGCGCGGCGCCAAAAACAGCAAAGCCAGAAAACAAATGCGTCATCAGGCAAATCCAAAACAGCGGCAAAACCAAAACGCCCTGACAGGCCCCATGACCGTAAGCTAAGTTTCAAAGACAAACACGCATTAGAAACTCTGCCAGCAGAAATAGCATCCCTAGAAGCAAGCATCCAAGCAACCGAAGACAAACTGGCGGATCCAGAATTGTTTAGTCGTGATGTGGATTTGTTTAAATTACTAGTTAATCAACTGAACACGGAACGCGAGTTGTTGGCTCGGCAAGAAGAACGCTGGCTTGAGGCTGCGCTCTTGCAACAAGACATCGAAGGCAAAGATAACAGCGAAGACTTCTGATCCGCCCCTAGCTTGACATCCTCCATTACCCATCATAGATAAGGTTTGGGTCAGATGGTCGGATGATCGCTGTTTCGGCAGAGGAAAGTCCGGGCTCCAGAAAACCACGGTGCCGGATAACGTCCGGCGAGGGCGACCTTAGGGAAAGTGCCACAGAAAACAAACCGCCGTCTTTAGACGGTAAGGGTGAAACGGTGCGGTAAGAGCGCACCGCGGTTTCGGTAACGAAATTGGCAGGGTAAACCCCACCGGGAGCAAGACCAGATAGGAACATGATGCCCTTGTGGCAAGGGATGGTTTTCTCTCTATGTTCGGGTAGGTCGCATGAGGCGTGAAGGTAACTTCCGTCCCAGATGAATGGTCATCCTGCCGCTTTGGCGACAGACAGAACCCGGCTTATAGACCATCTGACCCATTTCTAATCTACAATTTCAATTTTCTGTGCCGGCTTAAACATTTGTTAAGAAGATGACGATAGACTGATCCCAGAAATCTAACTGGAGTTGTAATCATGTCTTATTGTCACCGCTTACTAGCCAGCCTCTTTGGGATAATCAATCTGTTTGCCATTATCCCCATCAGCCTGATCAGCTATGTGGTGGGTGTCAGATTTTGTTTTGATACGCTTGGTATTGATTTGTCGGTATCTCTGGTTTTGGGTTTTATAGTTATGATTGTAGCAGTAGGATTAATTAATGGACTGGCAGCAGTCTTTTTATCCATGTTAGATCGGCTAGAGGAAATGCGCCATGACCGCGAAGCGATCCTCGAAGCTTTGCACCATATTCGGGACATAACCTATCATCAGAAGCCTCAGCAAAGTCACGATCATGGCAAGGAGGACAATGCCAGTTGGGTTAGAGTAGAGCCATCACCGCCTTATCAGCCGGAGAGGGTTTCAACTACCCCCACCAAAAAAGGCGCTAAAACCAAAAAAGCGGGGCGACAAGTGGCTCAAAAAGGCAAAGCTCGTAAAACCGCATCCAAAGCAAAGATAAAAGCTTAAGTTTCCGCTATCCATTTCAACTATTGGGTCAGCAGTTCTCTCATAATATGCCAACTCATCAGAAATGCTCTCGCCCTTAGCAGGCAAGAGACAGCTTTTGCATCATTTGCGATTCGCCACCGTAAGATATTGATTTCAAACAAGAACATAACATGAACAAAATAGAATATTGTTATTTTTCAATGACTAAACGAAAGATCTTAATTTTTTATGCTAACTATATGAAATAATTGTGTTTTTTTAGATATTCCCGGCTTTTCCCATTGACAGCCCATGAATTCCCATGATATCCCATAATATCCCAAGATGCCATTTTGGCTCTTCTGGGGCTGTTACCAAAGGTGGTGACAGAGGCAAGCATAGGAAGGATGGCGCCGTGGAATTGTTCACGTCGACATATGAAAACAAGATTGACCGAAAGGGACGCGTTTCTGTTCCTGCGAAGTTTCGGACCATTCTTGAGCATCGGAATGAACCGCTTATCCTGACGCGGTCGTTGACCCATGCCTGCCTTGAAGGCATGTCCTCTGAGCGCATGAATCAAATCGCTGATGCCATTGATGGCATGGATGCGTTTTCAGAAGACGCTGAAATGTTGCAGATGATTATTGCTAGCGCGCAAGAAATGCGCCCTGATAGCGAAGGCCGAATTGTCCTGCCTGAAGAGTTCCTCTCCCATGCTAATATTGATGAAACCGTTTTGTTTGCCGGTATCGGTCGATCCTTTCAACTTTGGGATCCTGCCAGCTTTAAGGCTCGTGAAACCAAAAGCCGTTCCGCCGCGCGTGACGGACAGATGCCAAAACTGATCTTGAAGCCTCGAACCCCATCAGGAGCAGGGCAATGATCCCCCATCCAGAACATCACCCCGTTCTGGTAGTTGAGGTTATAGAAGCGTTGTCACCAAAATCTGGCGCGGTCTATGTTGATGCCACTTTTGGTCGCGGGGGTTACAGCCGCGCTATTCTTGATGCTGCGCCTTGTCACGTTGTTGCGATTGACCGTGACCCCGATGCGATTAGTGCCGGACAAAATATGATCTCTGAATATCAAGGTCGCCTGACCTTAAGGGAAGGCCGCTTTTCAGATCTTAAGGATATCCTCCACCAACTCACCCTCCCCGCGGTCGATGGCATTGTTTTTGATTTTGGGGTTTCCTCCCCTCAATTAGACCAAGCTGACCGCGGCTTTTCTTTTAAACAGGATGGGCCGCTAGATATGCGGATGGAAAAAACAGGCGTGAGTGCTGAGGATTTTATTAACTCTGCCGCTGAAAAAGACATTGCGGATGTGTTATGGCGCTTTGGCGAAGAACGCGCTTCACGCCGTATCGCTCGCGCTATTACCCGTTCGCGCGAAGAAAGCCCTATCCGCACCACATTTGAATTGGCACGTCTTATTCGTGGGGTATTGCCGCGCCCGAAACCTGGACAAATTGATCCTGCCACCCGAAGCTTTCAGGCTATCCGAATTCATATTAATGAAGAATTGGCAGAAATTGACGCCGCGCTTCCTGCGGCATTGGCAAGCCTTCGCACTGATGGACGTCTTGCTGTCGTCGCCTTTCATTCCCTTGAAGATCGCTTGGTGAAAACCTTTATGATAAATGAGGCAGGGAAAGGGCCTAGGCCATCCCGGCATTTACCTGATCTTCCAGAACATCCTCCGCGTCTTGAATTGATCACGCGCAAACCGATCACCGCCTCAAAAGAAGAAATGGAAATCAATCCACGATCACGCTCTGCGCGGCTTCGGGTGGCGACGCGGACCGATGCCCCGTTGCTGGATGAGGTGGCGTAATGATTGTTTTTTCAGCACGCACATCATTAGTTCTTACGCTGATCACCGTGGTATTAGGCGTTTGCGTTTATTTGGTCGGCATTCAGCAAGATATCCGGCAAAAAGAACTGGCGCGCATCACCGCTGAGATTCAGTCCACCCAAGACAGCATCATGGTGTTGCAATCAGATTGGGCTTACTTGTCACGTCCTGATCGCATTTTGCATTTATCCCAGCGACTTTTGGACTTAGAGCCTCTGGCCAAGCATCAGATCATTCCTGCCGAAAAATTGGATGGCATTACTCATCCTGAGGAAGGAACAGCCATAACAGAAGCCAATTTGATTTGGAGGATTGAATGAGCATCCTGTCGCGTTTAATTCGTCTGGTTCGTGACATGCCTGCGGCAGAAGCAAGGCGTGTGGCAGCAAATCGACTTGGGTTTGTCCGCTTGGTGGCCGCGGCCTGTTTTCTGGCAATCGGCTCACGGGTGCTAATCCTTGCCGCCGATGTCAATGCTGAGGCGCAATTTTACACCCCAACACAAGAACAAGTGATCCGCGGCGATATTCTGGATCGCAACGGGCAGATGATGGCAACAACCCTGCCCGCGTTTGAGCTTTACGCCAATCCTAAAGAGATCCTTGATCCCTACGAAGCGGCAGCGGCGCTTTCCAGTGTTCTCACCGATATGAGCGAAGAAGAACTCTTTTCACGCTTAACCCGGCAATCCAGCTATGCGGAATTAGCATGGCGGCTTTCCCCGAAAAAATATGCTGATGTGCTTCGGCTTGGCATAGCCGGCATCCATGGTCGGCGCAAATTGGTTCGGGTTTATCCTAATGCTGAGGCCGCGGCGCATCTGTTAGGCGGGGTAGATAAAGATGGCAAAGGCATTGCTGGAATTGAATACAGCAAAAACCAAGAGCTGGCGGAAGGCAAGGATTTAACCTTATCTATTGATTTAAATATTCAGGCTATTCTGCGCCAAGAAATCAGCGCCCAAATAGATTTGTTTGAGGCCATTGGCGGGGCAGGAGTGATACAGGATATTGAAACAGGCGAGATTGTCGCCATGGTATCTTTGCCAGATTTTGACGCAAATCATTTCCGGCACGCTTCTGAAAATCAACGCTTTAACCGCGCTGCGACTGGTGTTTATGAGCTTGGCTCAACCTTCAAAATCTTCAACACAGCCATGGCCTTAGAAAGCGGTCAGTTTCAAGCTTCTGATATGATTGATGTGGTGTCTCCGCTTCGGGTTGGTCGGTTTTCTATTCGGGACTATCACCCTGAAAAAACACTGTTGAATGTGGCTGAGGTATTGATCGTCTCATCCAATAAAGGGTCTGCCCGTATTGCTGATCGGCTTGGCGCAGAGATGCAAAAAGAATATTTTGAGCAAATGGGCTTTTTCAAAGCCGCGCCACTCGAAATTCCAGAAATTGGCACACCGCTTATTCCCTCACGCTGGGGCCGAGCAGAAATTATGACCATGTCTTATGGTCACGGCATTTCCATTACGCCTGTGCATTTAACAAGCGCCGTTGCCACAACGGTTGGGTCAGGGATGGTGATCTCTCCTACCCTGATCAAACGGACAGTACCAAATGATTTTGATGTTCAGCTTTTCTCACCTGATACCTCAGCACAAATCCGCGCCATGATGCGCCGGGTGGTTAGCCATCCACGCGGCACAGCTAATTTTGCGGATATTGATGGATATGCCGTTGCTGGCAAGACTGGCACATCCGAAAAAACTAGCGGAAACGGCTATAACAAAAAAGCCAATATCACCAGTTTTGTTTCTGTGTTTCCGGCACATGATCCGAAATATGTTGTTTTTGCCATGATTGATGAGCCGAAACCACAGAAGCATAGCTTTTATTTTGCTACCGCAGGTTGGGTGGCGGCTCCAGTTGGTGGCCGTATCATTGAACGGATTGCCCCAATGGTTGGGGTTCATCCTGTTGACGAAAATTCGCCTGAAATCCGCCAGAGTCTGATGCTTGAATTGCCCGAACTCAACAAAAAGGAAGAAACCAAGCATGTATCTTTCTGATCTGATCAGGCAACCAACAACCACCCACGCTGATCTGATGATTAGCGGCGTCAGCCATGACACGCGAAAAATTGAACCTGGCTATGTCTTTGTGGCTATTTCCGGAACAAAGGATGATGGCAATCGTTATATTGATGATGCCATTGCCAAAGGCGCGGTCGCAATCATCACCGACAAGGATATTCCTGAAACATCGGTGCCTGTGATCAAGGTCACAGATAGCCGCGCTAGTCTCGCTCTGATGGCAGGACAGCTTTATCGGTCAAAACCGAATTTGATTGCCGCCATCACTGGCACAAATGGAAAAACCTCAGTCGCTGAGTTTCTGCGCCAAATCTGGCAACGCATGGGTTGGCAGGCCGGCAGCATTGGCACCCTTGGTATTCGCGCCGGAAACATGGAAGCCCCGGTTTCCCTGACCACGCCTGATGCGTTGATGTTGCACCAGACCTTAAGCGACTTGAACAAGGAACACATCACTCATGTCGTCATGGAAGCCTCAAGCCATGGCATTGAGCAGCATCGACTAACGGGTCTTCCTGTGGCGGTAGCAGGGTTTACCAATTTAACCCGAGATCATCTGGATCATCACAAAACGATTGATGCGTATTATGCTGCTAAGCTGCGCTTGTTTAGCGATATTCTGGTTGATGGCGGTACCGCTGTGATCAATATTGACAGCGATTATGGCAAAGATATCGTCAAACAAATCTCATCAAGGCACATTCGCATCATCACCGTGGGTCATAGCCCTGATGCAAATTTCTATATTAGCTCTGTAGAAAATCTGCCTTGGGGGCAATTGGTCAATGTCACTGTTGCTGAGGCAAGTTTCAAAGTGCCTCTGGCACTGTTGGGGGCATTTCAAGGGGATAATGCCATTATGGCCGCCGCTATGGCGCATGCTTCTGGGCTTGAGATCAGCCATGCTCTGTTGTCTTTACCTTATGTGACTGCAGCAAATGGCAGGATGCACAGCATTATGATGCCCAATAGCACAGCCCGGGTGGTGGTGGATTATGCCCATACCCCGGATGCGCTTGAAAACGCTCTTAATACCCTAAAACCTGTGGCAACTCGGCTTGGGGTAGTGTTTGGATGCGGTGGTGAACGTGATAAAGGCAAGCGCGCCGAAATGGGTGCTATTGCTGCAAAAATTGCAGATTCTGTCATTGTAACCAATGACAATCCACGCCGTGAAGACCCTGAAAATATTCGCCAAGAGATCCTTGCCGCTTGCCCAAAGGCAGAAAACATCAGCGACAGAGCAAAAGCCATAGCCCAAGGCATGGCATGGCTGAAAGACGGCGATATCTTGCTGATAGCCGGCAAAGGGCATGAAGACCATCAACTCATTGGTGATGAGACCCTGCCGTTTAGTGACGAGGGCACAGTTCGGGCTATTCTGCGCGCTCAGATCGCTGGGGGTTCATCATGATCTGGACAGCATCTGATTTCATATCTGCGGTCAATGGGGTTGCTGTAGGCAATCATAATCAAAATGCCATGATATCAGGCCTCGCTATTGACAGCCGCCAAGTCAAAACAGGGGATGCCTTTATCGCCATCACAGGCGAGCATCACGACGGCCATGATTTTATCCCCAGCGCGATGACAAAGGGGGCGACGGCTATTCTGATGTCAGCCAATACGGATTTGGCAGAACTTCGCCTTTCAGACCAAGTGCTCTATGTTCAGGTAGATGATCCGATGAAAGGGTTAGAACGGCTTGCTGTTGCTGCCCGTAATCGGCATCAAGGCACGCGTATCGCCATCACAGGAAGTGTTGGCAAAACTGGCACCCGGATGCTGGTGGCGCAAGCGCTAGCGGCCTATGGCAAGACCCATTTCAGCGAAGGCAATTTGAACAATCATATCGGTGCCCCGTTAAGTTTGGCGCGGATGCCTAAAGACGCGGCCTTTGGTGTATTTGAGGCAGGGATGAACCATGCGGGGGAGCTGACCGCATTAAGCCAGTTTATTGCCCCCCATATTGGTATCATCACACAAATCGCTGATAGCCATAGCGGCAATTTTCCAAACCTTGAAGCGATAGCGCTTGCTAAGGCTGAGATTTTTGATGGTCTAGTCAATCAAGAACAAAGGTTGGCTATCCTTAATGCTGATGATCCATTTGCCCCTTTGCTAGAACAAAAGGCACTTGACGCAGGCGCGGAACGCGTGATCCGTTTTGGGTATTCAGACATAGCAGAACATCAGATCCTGTCGGTGAGACGTCAACAAGACGGGCTTGCGATTGAGGCCAATATCCGCGGTGAAGCGCACCACTTTAAGCTTGGCATGATGGCGCCACATTGGGCAAAAGCTGCTATTATTGCTCTAAGTGTGGTAGATGCGCTTGGTTTGCCATTAGAACCTGCTAAAGCCGAATTGGCTAAGGCGCGAGACCTGCCTGGGCGCGGCGCGCGAAGCGTCATCCGCCTGAAAAAAGGTCCATCAGAAATAAAAATCACCGTTATTGATGACAGTTACAACGCTGGCCCAGCGTCAATGGTTAGCGCCTTATCTAGTCTTAGCAGTGACCCCCAAAAGGGGCGCCGAGTGGCTATTCTAGGTGATATGCTTGAGCTTGATCGTGCCGCAGATAAGCATGCAGCGCTAGCCGAGACCGTTGAGGCATCAGGCATATCCCATCTGATCACTGTGGGTGAGATGATGCAGCATCTCAACTCTGCCATTTCTGTGCCTTCACTTCGCTGCGATCATGCCGCTAATGCCAAATCTGCCTTTCCGCTTGTGTTATCAGCCCTTGAAGATGGCGATTTGGTTTTGATCAAAGGGTCAAATGGCATGCGGCTTTCTGAATTGGTCCATAACCTTTCTTCTGCCATTCCTCATACTAATGGAGATAGCCATGCTGCCTGATCTGCTTGTTCCGCTAGCTGGCGATTTTCAGCCCTTTAACCTTTTCCGCTACATCACTTTCAGGACTGGTGGGGCGTTAATGACCGCCTTGGTGATCTCATTCCTTTTTGGTGGTCAGATGATCCGCTGGCTGAAATCTATGCAAGGGGATGGTCAACCTATCCGGGATGATGGCCCAGAAAGCCATATTGTTTCCAAGAAAGGCACCCCCACGATGGGCGGCGTCTTGATTTTGATCGCGTTCGGGGTGGCATCACTTTTATGGATACCGATGGGAAGCGTTTATCTCTGGCCTGTGCTGTTCGTAGCAATTGGCTATGGCGTTATTGGATTTTGTGATGATTATCTGAAAATCCGGAGACGCAATTCTAAAGGGATTCCGGGGCGTGTGAAACTAGCAGGGCAGATCGCCATTGCCTTTGTTGCTACACTTTATCTGGTAGAAGTTACTCCTGATTATCTGCGCTATTCCGTGGCGGTGCCATCTTTCAAGGATGTGTTGATACCGCTTGGGGTGTTTTATGTCCCTTTTGCCATTTTTGTGATGGTGGCTGCATCTAACGCGGTAAACCTGACAGATGGGCTAGATGGGCTTGCAATTGGGCCTGTGATTATCTGTGCCTTATCCTTTGCGTTGATTGCCTATCTGGTTGGTAACGCTGTTTTTACCGATTACTTGCAACTTCATTATGTTCCAGGAACAGGGGAGTTGACAGTGATGTGCGGGGCGCTGATAGGCGCTGGTCTTGGCTTTCTCTGGTATAACGCACCGCCGGCAAGCGTGTTTATGGGCGATACTGGTTCGCTATCCCTTGGCGGGTGCTTGGGGGCTATGTCCGTTGCCACGCGGCATGAATTGGTGCTGGGAATTATTGGCGGTTTATTTGTGCTTGAGACCGTATCAGTCATTGTTCAGGTGGTTTCCTTCAAATTAACAGGCAAGCGTGTCTTTGCCATGGCGCCTCTGCATCATCACTTTGAAAAGAAAGGGTGGGCTGAGCCGACCATCGTTATTCGTTTCTGGATCATTTCCATCATCCTTGCCCTGATCGGGCTTGCCACCTTGAAGTTGAGATAGCACATGATCATTCCGCACCAGATGAAAGGAAAATCCGTTGCTATTCTGGGGCTTGGTCGCTCCGGCATGGGGGCGTGCCATGCCTTGCTGGCGGCGGAGGCAAAATGCTATATCTATGATGATCATCAGATCCCTGACCACAGCCCTAAAGGAGCGATGATTACAGCGCCAGATGCGTGGCCTTGGGCCGAACTTGATGCGCTGGTGATCAGCCCTGGCATCCCAACAACCTATCCAAAACCGCATCCTGTTGCCAGCATGGCTAAGGCAAATGGTGTTCCTATCATCAGCGACATTACCCTGATGACCGGAGCCGGGATTAAGGCAAAAATTATCGGCATCACAGGCACTAATGGCAAATCCACCACCACCAGTTTAGTGACACATCTGTTGCATAGGATGGGCATCTCAGCTCAATCCGGGGGCAATATTGGCACCCCGGTTATGGCATTGGATGATCCCGGCCCTGATGGCGTTATCGTGCTAGAATTATCATCTTATCAGCTTGATATTTCCCCGGGGTTAAAGCTTGACGCCGCCGCCGTGTTGAATATCACCCCTGATCACCTTGACCGCCATGGCGGCTGGGATGGGTATGTAGCGTCCAAGGCACGCATCGCTGATGCCCTTTCCCAGTCACAAAATCTGCTGATAGGAAATGATGCCGGTTGTCAGGCATTAGCAAACCACCTGTCACATCAAGGGGTTCAGATTGATCCGAAATGCGCCCCGCAAACAGGCCTGCCGCCTTCGTTACGGGGCGCACATAATCAGATGAATATTGCTGCCGCTATCAGCTTATTAGGTCAGTTAGGTATTTCCGCTGCCGACTGGGGTAATTTGCTAAGCGATTTTGTTGGATTGCCACATCGTATGGAATGGGTGGCGCATCATAAGGGTGTGGATTTTATTAATGATAGCAAAGCCACTAATGGCGTTGCCGCTGCCAAAGCCCTGAACAGTTTTCCGAATATTTACTGGATTGCAGGCGGGCGAATGAAAGACGATGTGCTTGGGGATGCCATCAATGCTCTTGATCATGTTTGCCAAGCTTATCTGATTGGGGAATGCACAGATCATTTTGCCGAAGCGTTGGATGGTCTTGTGCCCTATCACAAATCCGGGGATATCATCGTAGCCACACGCCAAGCGTATGACGCGGCCAGACACGATGCCAAACCAGGAGCAACTGTGTTGCTATCCCCTGCCGCGGCCAGTTTTGATCAGTTTGCCAATTTTGAAGAACGCGGAACCTATTTCCGTGATGCGGTTGAATCCATGTTGTCCCAGGATCATAAGCGAGATCAGGCCCATGTTTAACCGAACAGACAGAAGCATGATTAGCGTGTGGTGGTGGACGATAGATAGGTCTGTGCTGATCACTGCCATGGTTCTCAGTGTTGTTGGCATTTTGATGGTTATGGCGGCTAGCCCAACGGTAGCCCTCAGGATAGGGGCGAATGAGTGGCATTTTGTCATACGCCACGCTGTCTTTTTGGTGCTCAGCCTTGGGGTGATGATGATAGCCGCCATGTTTAATGAGGGCATGATACGCGTTATTGGCATCTTCGGCCTGTTGGCTATGCTGGTCATGATTGTCTTGACCTTGACGATAGGGTCAGAAGTAAAAGGCGCTACACGCTGGATTTCCATAGGCTCATTCAAGATACAGCCGTCAGAGTTTGCCAAGCCCTGCTTTGCAATCACTTGTGCTTGGCTTCTTAGCCTTTGGCGTGAGGAAAGGCGCTTCCCGGGTTGGATATATTCTATCGTATTGCTAGTGATGATGGTATTTTTAATGGTGATGCAACCTGATATCGGCATGACCATTCTGTTTGTCATGACGTGGGCTTTGCTGATTTTTCTAGCTGGTATGCCTATCGGTCAGGTCATCGGCCTAGCAGGCATAGCCCCTATTTTTGCCTATCTGGCGTATGTGTTTTTGCCTCATGTCACTATCAGGGTTGATAAGTTTCTCAACGGCACGAATGATCAGGCAGATATCGCCATGGAAAGCTTTTCCCATGGGGGGTTCTTTGGTGTCGGTGCATCAGAAGGGGTGGTTAAGAAATATCTGCCTGATGCACATGCTGATTTCATTTATGCGGTCGCCGCCGAAGAATATGGCGCGGTGATTTGTCTGATTTTGCTGATCTGTTATGGATTTGTGGTCTTACGCGGATTTAGCCATGCTCAGAAATCAGAAAGTCTATTCCGGACATTGGCTATTGCTGGGTTGACCTTACAATTCGGCCTTCAGGCCGTGATCCATATGGCATCATCCGTTCAATTAATTCCCACCAAAGGAATGACTCTGCCCTTTATCAGTTATGGGGGCTCTTCGCTCATCACCTCAGGCTTGACGATTGGTCTTTTGATTGCCCTAACACGGCGGCGCAACACCCATGACAAGCGCAATAGCATGGCCCAGCCAATGCCGGTACCTGCCCCACATCAGACGCCAATCCCCCAAGGAGGCGTGCATGGCTAAACCTGCAGTTATTCTGGCGGCTGGCGGTACAGGGGGGCATATTTTCCCTGCGCTTTCTGTTGGTGAAGTTTTGGTCAAGGCCGGATGGAAACCTGTCTTTATTACCGATGCGCGCGGGCGGCATATGATCCCTGATGAATATTCTTGTGTCACGATTTCAGCGGCCTCACCTTTTGCATCTAACCTGTGGTTACGATTTTGGCGCATGTTTCGCTTAGGGCTTGGGTTGATCATGTCTATGCTGACTATCCTTATTCGCAGACCAAAAGCCGTGATTGGTTTTGGCGGTTATCCTGCGGTAGCCCCTGTTCTTGCCGCGCGTGGATTTCGTCTGCCTGTGATGCTGCATGAACAGAATGCGTCTATGGGACGCGCTAATCGGTTTTTGGCGAAACGGGCAAGGATGCTGGCGACCTCATGGCCTGTGACCAAAGGCATCGCAAATGACAAATCAACCCAAATAGTTGTCACAGGCACACCTGTTCGCGCCGCTTTTCATCAGATTGGTCAAGAAGGCTACAATCCTCCACAAGACACCGGACCTGTGCGTCTTCTTATTGTTGGTGGAAGCTTAGGGGCAAGTATTTTTGGCGATACTGTCCCCGAAGCAATTAGCCGCCTGCCAGATGCCTTAAAGAAACGGCTGAAATTGGTTCATCAGGTGCGATCAGAGCAGATTGAGGCGGTGCGCGAACGCTATCAGAAAAATGGGATTGATGCTGTTATCACCCCGTTTATCAAAGACATGGCAACAGAAATGCGCCAAGCGCATCTGGTGATTTGCCGCGCTGGGGCATCATCCGTGGCGGAACTAGCCGCGGCTGGACGCCCTGCCCTGTTGGTTCCCTATCCTAACGCCATGGATGATCATCAGACTGCTAATGCCAAGGTTATTCATGATATTGGGGGCGGCTGGTTGACCCCTGAGGTTGAAATGAGCGCAGGATCATTAGCAGGGAAAATTGCCGCTCTAACCGCTGATCCAGCAAAACTTACCATTGCCGCCACCAATGTCATTCAGCTTGCCAAACCCGAAGCCGCCCACGAATTGGCAGAGCTTGTCATGGCAATGACTGAGAAAAGAGCCGCATCATGAGCCAGCTTCCCCTGAATATTGGTCGCATTCATTTTACCGGTATCGGCGGCATTGGAATGAGCGGCATTGCTGAGATTTTGCATGATATGGGCTACCAGGTCAGCGGCAGTGACACCACAAGCAATAATAATGTTAAGCGCCTGAAATCAAAAGGCATCCCCATTACCATCGGTCAAACCGAAGAAAATGTTGAGGGAGCAGCCATCATTGTTGTATCCACCGCCATCAAACCAGACAACCCTGAGATGCTTGCCGCTAGAAAAAGATTTCTGCCAGTTGTGCATCGCGCAGAAATGCTTGGTGAGCTGATGCGTCTGAAATGGTCTGTGGCCGTTGCTGGAACCCATGGCAAAACCACCACCACCTCATTAGTGGCTTCATTGTTAGATGCAGGGGGCATAGACCCCACCGTGATTAATGGCGGGATTATCACCGGTTGGGGAAGCAATGCCCGACTTGGCAAAAGTGAATGGATGGTGGTCGAAGCTGATGAGAGCGATGGATCATTCGCAAGGCTTAACCCAACGGTTGCGATCGTCACAAATATTGACCCGGAACATTTAGATCATCACGGCAGTTTTGATAATCTTAAACAAGCGTTTCGGGATTTTGTTTCCTCCATCCCGTTTTATGGTTTTGCCAGCCTTTGCATTGATCATCCCACGGTTCAACGCATGATTGCGGATATTCCTGAACGCCGTCTGATTACCTATGGTTTTTCTGCCAGTGCAGATTTGCGCGGCATCAATCTGCGGGCAGAAGACCAACATATGGTATTTGATGCAATTGTTAGCAAACGGATTAGCGATATTGGCGTCATTTCAGATTTGCGCCTACCCATGCTTGGGGATCATAATGTGCTTAATACCTTGGCCGCGATAAGCGTTTGCCTTGAAATGAACATTCCTCCGGAACGCATCCGTGATGCCGTAAAACAGTTCAAGGGCGTTGGACGCCGTTTTGATCGTAAAGGCGTGGTTCAGGATATTACCGTTATTGATGATTATGGTCATCATCCGGTTGAGATTACTGCTGCCCTCGCGGCCGCCAGAATGCTTAAGCCTCATCATCGTATCGTCGCCGTTTATCAACCTCACCGCTTTACCAGAATGCGCGATTTGTTCAATGATTTCTGCGCCTGTTTTAATGATGCTGATCATGTCATTGTTGCCGATGTTTATGCCGCAGGGGAAGCCCCGATCGAAGGCTTTGCCCGCGATGATTTTATCAACGGCTTGATTGCCCACGGCCACCCATCGGTTAGCGCCATGGATAACCCTGAAGAGCTAGGCAAGCTGATCATGGAACACGCCAATCCTGGTGATGTGGTGATGTGTTTAGGGGCCGGAACAATTACGAACTGGGCGGCAGAATTGCCTCACCAATTGGCCAATATCACCGGTGAGGAGATTTTGCCATGACCGCCCTCATCTCGCGCCTTCCATCTGTTCGCGGAAAATACCAAACAAATATCAGTATGGCTGAACACACTTGGTTTGGGGTTGGCGGCGCCGCCGAGGTGCTATTTACCCCTGCGGATGCTGAAGACCTGCACACTTTCCTCAAAGCCCTTGATGCGGATATCCCTGTTTATCCTGTTGGCGCAGGGTCTAACCTGTTGGTGCGTGATGGCGGGGTTAGCGGGGTTATCATCTCAACCAAAGCCATAAAGCATCATCATATTGAAGGCACACATCTGACCGTAGGTTCGGGCTGGTTAGATGCTGAGGTGGCCAGATTAGCATCGCGCGAGAACATCGCTGGGCTGGAGTTTCTGATCGGAATCCCCGGCACTATTGGTGGCGGCCTACGCATGAATGCTGGTGCCTTTGGCAAAGAGTTCCGGGATGTTGTCATGACAGCGACCGCAATAGATCGGCAAGGCAATTGGCATGAGGTCACACCAGCAGAAATGGGGATGGCGTATCGTCATAGTAATGCCCCACAAGATTGGATTTTTGTCTCTGCCACTTTGATTGGGGAAAGCGGCAAGTCCGAAGACATTCGCGCCGCAATGAAAGCGATTATTGCCACCCGTTCAGACGCCCAGCCGCAAGGTGTGCGCACAGGAGGTAGCACCTTTGCCAATCCGGAGGGGCATAAAGCATGGCAATTGATTGACCAAGCTGGATGTCGGGGGTTAGCCCATGGCGCGGCTGAAGTATCTGAAAAACATTGTAATTTTCTGATTAATCGCGGAAATGCCAGCGCCGAAGATATCGAAACCCTTGGTGAAACTATCCGCGATCGCGTGAAAGCGACTTCTCAGGTTGATTTGCGATGGGAAATTCGTCGGATTGGTAAGACTGCATCAGGAGGCAAGCATGAGCAAGACTAGCGGCTTAACTGCCTTTTTGATGGGGGGCTGGACAGATGAGGCTGAGGTGTCGCGGAACACCGCTAAAGCCTGTTTTGATGCAGCGATAAAGGCCGGATGGGATTGCGAGTTGATCGAAGTCGATCGTAATATTGCAAACCGCCTGATAGAAAAACGCCCTGAGCGCGTCTTTAATGCTTTGCATGGCCAAATGGGGGAAGATGGCAATATCCAAGGGCTCTTAAATCTTTTGGATATTCCTTATACCCATAGCGGCGTCATGGCATCAGCTATCGCCATGGATAAACTGATGACAAAGAAAGTGCTAGCCAATTCTGGCATCATCTTTGCCGAGGATATTGCCCTTAGCATCCATTCGGACAACACCATTACCGCGGAAACATCCGGTGCAATTGTGATCAAGCCACGCAACACCGGCAGTAGTTTTGGGGTGAGTATTGTTCAAGAAGGCGGCAAAATGCTAAAGGCTGATCACTGGCCCCAAGGCACAAAATTAATCGCTGAACGCTTTATTCCCGGGCGCGAATTAACAGTAAGTGTTCTGCATGGTGAGCCACTGACCGTCACTGAGATCAGCCAAGAAAACGCATTTTATGACTATGAGGCAAAATACGCTGCTGGCGGATCAAAACATCAGCTTCCTGCCGATATCGACAGCGTCACCTTTGCCACAGCCATGGCATGGGCAGCCCTTGCCCATAACGCATTGGAATGCCGAGGGGTGA